>Ga0181591_10000782_pt1 | contig 26412 bp, 28 predicted proteins | sample 071ome_33_FD_133757 | JGI IMG/M metagenome (GOLD analysis project Ga0181591, IMG submission 133757) | Coastal salt marsh microbial communities from the Groves Creek Marsh, Skidaway Island, Georgia - 071412AT metaG (megahit assembly) | ecosystem: Environmental > Aquatic > Marine > Intertidal...
CTATTTATTATGTGTCTCAAAATACTTATTACAAAAACTTTAATTCTCCTCACTTAACTGACTTAATAGTTTATCAAATTAATTTAGATGAAAATGAAAATGTTAAAGATTTTAGAAAATTTAATCAAGAAGACGTAAAAAACATTGAAATTGCAGATGATTCAAAGTCAGCAGATGGTGACGGATTAAGAATTTTTTTAAAGTCAATTATTGATAACTTGCAGAAAAACAAATTAGACAATTAAAAATGTAAGTATGAATTATCTTTTGGAATTTTTTTACTGTTTTTAAAGATTAAATATTTATCAACATAATTAGAAAAAAATCCAATTTTTGTAATTTTTAAATTTAAATTTTTAGAAATTTTTTTAATTTTATTTTCATTTATAGGGCTGCAAGAAAATAATAGCTCATAATCATCTCCACCATATAAGGCAGAGTCTAATAACTCATTATGATTAATTTTTTTAATATTTGGAATTGGAATATTTTTTAGATCCAATTCAATAGATAAACCAGAGCTGACTGCCAAATGAGTTGCATCTTGAACTAAACCATCAGAAATATCTATCATCGAATTAACTAGTGGATTTAAAATCAAGCCTAGTTCCACTCTAGGTTGAGGAAGTAAATACCTATTTTTTGCAATATTAAAACTACTTGATTTATTATTAAAGTTGATAAGTCCAATATTAGACAAACCTAATATTCCTGAAACATATAATAAATCACCGTTTTGTGAACTTTTGCGTGATATAGACTTACCTGTTTTTGTTTCTCCAAAAATGGTTATGGTAATATTAATATGAGATGGTGAATTTGTTAAATCACCACCAATCAATTCAATTTTATATTTTTCTTGATCTTCTTTTAACCCTTTACTGAATTTAGGGATAAACGATTTTACTTTATTTTTAGGAATACTTAATGACAAATTATAAAAGATTGGTTTAGCACCCATGGAAGCCATATCAGACAAGTTAACTCTTAAACTTTTTTTTGCTATAACAAGAGGGTCTTCATTCCCAAAAAAATGAATACCCTCAACAAGAGTGTCTGTGCTTATAATAAGATCTTTTCCTTTGTTTTGCTTAAAAACTGCAGCGTCATCTTTTAAATCCCTTGATATTTCACCTGTTAAAGGTCTAAAATATTTCTTGATATAGTCAAATTCATTCATATAAATTATTTTGAGATGTTTTGAAGAATACCGTTAGCAAAATTTGGATTACCTCCAAAGACATCCATTATGCTAATATATTCATTGATAATAGTATTTTTTTTAAATTGATTATTACTAAAACATAATTCATAAGTGGCCAATCTTAGTATTGTTTTTTCTGTTAAACTAAGTCTATCTAAAGACCAATCAGTTGACAAATTATCAGATATCACTTTGTCAATATCAACTTGATTATTAGAAACTCCATATATAATTGAATTCAAAAGATCATGATCGATGTCCTTAATGTCCAATTCTTTTAAAATATGAGATAGATAATTATCTAAAAACAGTTTTATGCTTTCGGACAAATCACTTTTTATAAATGACGCTCCATAAAGCACTTGAGTAGAACATATTCTAGAAGCTGTTTTTTTTCTGATTGAAAAATGTCTAATGTTTAGTTTAGGAAGATTTTTATTCATGATTTTTATTTTTGATATCTAGCAAAGACAGACACGCAAGAGCTGCCCCACCTCCCTTATCAAGGCCATGGGGGTCCGACCTTTTTAAGGCTTGTTCTCTATTTTCAACAGTTAATATACCATTTCCAATTGGTATCGATAAATTTAATGCTAAATCTGTTAATGCTCTTGCAGATTCATTTGAAACAATTTCAAAATGATAAGTTTCTCCTCTTATAATGCAACCTAAAGCAATAAAACCAGCATACAAATCTTTATTAGATTGCCTGGAAAAAGAGAATTTTATAGCTGGGCCAATTTCCAAAGCTCCTGGTACGTGCAAAGTATCATATTTTATAGAGCGTGATACAAGAACATTAGAGGCACCCTCAATAAGATTTTTAGTAATATCTTGATAGTATGGAGAACAAACTAAAAGAATTTTTTGTTGAGAAATAATCAATTTATTTTTTCCCAGCTCTTAATAGTCAAACCAAAACCATCAAGTGCTATTGCTGAAGCTTTTTTATTAGATAAAATAGTCATCTTCTTAACACCTAAATCAGACAAAATTTGAGCTCCAACTCCGTACTCTCTTATATTATTAAGCTTTGTTGATTCCACATCAATTGTCTTAGTAATTTTATTGGAAAGAGATACTGGTGATAAATCTCTAATTAAGATAATTATACCATTTTTGTTTTCTGCAATTTTGTTCATTGCTATGGAGAGCTCTGATCCATTCCTATCACTTGATACATCTCCTAAAACGTCTGAAAAAAGGTCAAGTGCATGCACTCTTACAAGAATTGTATCTTCACTACTAATCACCCCTTTAACTAAAGCTATATGTTCACTATCATCAATTATATTTTTATATAGAATTACCCTCCAAACACCACCAAATTTGCTTTCTAAAATAGATTCTGAAATTCTTCTGACATAAATATCATTCTTTCGTCTGTAAGATATGAGATCAGCAATTGAAGCAATCTTGATATTATGTTTTTTTGAAAATTTTATAAGGTCTGGTAATCTTGCCATTTCACCATTGTCGTTCATAATTTCGCATATAACACCAGATGGATTTGAATTGGCAAGTTTAGCAATATCAACCACAGCTTCAGTATGACCTGCTCTGATCAATGTTCCGCCATCTTTTGCTATCAGAGGAAAAACGTGTCCTGGTGTTGTTATATCACTTTTTGTTACATTAGGTTTGATTGCAGTCCGTATGGTTAAAGATCTATCAGCAGCAGAAATACCGGTGCTTACACCCTCAGTTGCTTCAATTGAAACTGTAAATGCTGTTTCAAATCTTCCTTCATTTCGCCTCTCCATAAGAGACAAACCTAACTTTTCTGATTGATTACGTGTTAAAGACAAGCAAATCAGCCCTCTACCATACTTAGCCATGAAATTAATTGACTCAGGAGAAGCAAATTCACCTAGGACGCAAAGATCTCCTTCATTTTCTCTATTTTCGTCATCAACTAAAATAAAAATTTTACCTTCAGAAGCATCTTTAATAACGTCTTCAATAGTAGATAAACCCATCTGAACTCCAAATAAAAAATAGATTTTTATAAACTTATTTGCTTATGTTAATTCTTTCTAAATATCTAGCTAAAATATCAATTTCTATGTTAACAACTGTATTAACCATATAATTACTAAAGCTAGTATTATCCCATGTAAAGGGAACAATATTAACAGAAAAAGTTTCAGAAGTTACTTCATTAACTGTTAAAGATACGCCATCTATTGTAACAGAACCTTTCTGAGCAAAATATTTTATAAAATCAGTGTTTATTGAAAATACAACTTTATAAGATCCACTAATTTTTTCAATATTTTTGACATTAGCCGTTGTGTCAACATGACCATAAACAAAATGTCCACCTATTTCATCACCAACTCTTAATGATTTTTCAAGGTTTATAATATTTCCAATTTTCCAATTCAAAAAATTAGTTTTTGAAGCAGTTTCATCACTTACATCAAAATAAAGAAAATCTTCACATTTTTTTTTAACTGTAAGGCAAATACCTGAACATGCTACAGAGGCTCCAATTATGACGTCGTTAAAATTGTTAGAAGAAACTGCACTTTTATTTACCTTAATCGCAAGCTGCCAATCCTCTGGACGGTTAATATCATGAATTTCACCTAAATGACTAACAATGCCTGTAAACATTTTATTTAAGCCTCGTAATTACTATATATCTCTAAAATATCACCATCAAGTGATCTTAAATTTGATATTTTAAACTTATTAAGTTTATTTATATCTGTTTTATTTAAATCATTGATAAAGGGAAGTCCATCATTTCCAATGATTTTACTAGAACGGAATATTATTAATTTATCAACTAAATTTGAAGATAATAAAATAGTGTTAAGTTTTCCACCTACTTCTATCATTAAATTATTAATACCTTTGGTTGCTAAATCTTCAAAAATAAAATTAAAAAAATCAATATTACTTAAATCACTATTAACTTTAATTCTTATAATATTGTTTATGTCATCTAAATAATTTTTATCTTCAAACAAAGAATAAATATAAAAATTAGCAACACCATTTTTAAAAATTTTGTAATTAGAATTTAACTTTAAATATCTATCCAAAATAACTACTGAAGGTGATCTATTTTTCATACCATCAAGCCTGCAAGTTAATAAAGAATTATCAGTCATAATAGTTTTGCTTGAGGTTAAAATCGCATCACTTTGGGCCCTCAATAGATGTGAAAAATTTCTACTTAAATTATTTGTAATCCATTTAGATTCGTTGTTTTTAAGAGCAATTTTCCCGTCTAGGGAGCACGCTATTTTTAGTGTAACAAATGGTTTATTTTGTTTAAGTCTAGAAAAAAATCCTTCATAAATATGAAAAGCTTCTTTTTCCATGAAATTTACATGCACTTTAATTTTATTTTTTTTTAAGTGATTAACACCTTTCAAATTTGTTCTTATGTCCGGATCTACACAACAAATAAAAACCTCAGAAATACCAGACTTAGCAATTAAATCTGCACATGAGTAACCAAGAGTATTTATATGTGCACAAGGCTCAAGTGTTACGTACATCTTTGCATTTTTTAAAACACTTTTATCTTTAAGCTTTTTTAATGCATTTTCTTCAGCATGAGGACGACCTGATGGTGATGTGGAAGCGTAGGATATTAATGTATCACCATTAACTATAACACAACCGACAGGAGGGTTTTTGCCAGTATTGCCTTTGCAACGCATGGCTTCTGAAACAGCGAGACTCATCCATTTTTTGTCATTATTCTTCATTTTTTTTATAGAATTTAGAGAAGGTTAATCTTTAATTTCTTTTTCAACAAATTTTTCAAAATCTTTTGCCTCTCTAAAGTTTCTATAAACAGAGGCATACCTTATATATGCTACATTATCAATTTCTGCTAAGGCATTCATGACTAATTCACCAATTAATTTAGAATGAACGTCATTATCACCGTTTGATTCTAATTGTCTTACAATACCATTAACAGCTCTTTCAATATCATCATCATTAATTTGTCTTTTTCTTAATGCCATTAGCATTGATTTCATTAACTTATCTCTATCAAAAGGTATTTTTTTTCCATTTCTTTTAATTACAAATAAATCTCTAAGTTGTATTCGTTCAAAGGTTGTGAAACGGGATCCACAACTACTACATAGTCTTCTTCTTCTTATAGTGGCGCCATCTTCACTTGCTCTAGAGTCTTTTACTTGTGTGTCCTCTTTACCACAAAATGGACATCTCATGATTAACTCCTAAGATTAATAAATTGGATATTGAGAACAAAGTTTTATAACTTTTTCAAAGACAATTTTTTCTTGTTCATGAGATGATTCATTATCATCAAAAGCGTCCAAAACGTCTGCTATAAAATTTCCTACTAAAATAAATTCTTCAGATGTAAAACCTCTAGTTGTAGCTGCAGCGGTACCAAATCTAACACCTGATGTAATTGTTGGTGGTAAAGGATCAAAAGGAATACCATTTTTATTACACGTTAAACCTGCGTTCTCAAGTGCAATCTCTGCTTTTGCACCTGTAATATTTTTACTCTTCAAACTAAGAAGAACTATATGGTTATCTGTTCCACCTGAAACAATATCATAACCTCTATTTAATAAAGTATTGGAGAGGGTTTGAGCATTTAAAACAATATTTTTGGCATAAACTTTAAATTCATCTGTTAGAGCTTCTCCAAAGCCAGCTGCTTTTCCAGCTATAACATGCATTAATGGCCCACCTTGAAGACCTGGGAAAACTGCAGAATTAATTTTTTTAAAAAGAGCCTCATCATTGGATAAAATCATACCCCCCCTACCTGATCTAAGAGTTTTATGGGTTGTAGTTGTTACTATATGTGCAAAATCAATAGGGTTTGGATGAACACCACCAGCAACCAAACCAGAAAAATGAGCCATATCAACTAAAAGGAAAGCATTTATACTGTCTGCAATATCTCTGAATTTTTTAAAATCTATAATGCGAGAATAAGCAGATCCCCCAGCAATTATTAATTTAGGTTTATGCTCTTGAGATAGTTTTTGAATTTCATCAAAATCTATAAGTGAATTATCTCTCCTTACGCCATACTGAATAGCATTAAACCATTTTCCAGAAAGGTTTGGTTTAGCGCCATGAGTAAGGTGTCCTCCTGCAGCCAAGCTCATACCAAGTATTGTATCGCCTGGATTTAGCAAACTTAAAAAAACAGCTTGATTAGCCTGTGCACCAGAATGAGGTTGAACATTTACAAATTTGGCATTGAATAGCTGTTTTGCTCTGTCAATTGCTAACTGTTCTACTTCGTCTACAAATTCACAGCCACCATAATATCTTTTTCCTGGTAACCCCTCGGCATATTTATTAGTAAGAACAGATCCCTGTGCCTGCAAGACAGCTTTAGAGACAATATTTTCAGAAGCAATTAATTCAATTTGATTTTGTTGCCTGTTAAGTTCTTTGTTAATCATACTTGACAATGAAGGATCGTAAACACCAATATCTTCACTAAAAAATCCTTCTTTATAATACATATTAAATCCTTAAATTATTTAAATTAAATTTTGTTTACCCTAAGGGTATGTCTTCCATGCTCAAAATCAGTATTAATAAATTCATCAACTATGCTAAAGGCTAATTCTTTATCTAAAATTCTTCCGCCTAAAGCTAATACATTGGCATTATTATGCTTTCTACTTTTAGAAGCCATTTCAACTGATGTACATAATGCAGCCCTGATATGTTTAAATCTGTTGGCTGCCATAGAAATACCTATACCTGTCCCACAAAATAAGATACCTTTGGCATCTTTGTTTTTTTTTAACTCTTTTGATAAAAGTTTTGCATAGTCTGGATAATCTACGGCATCAAGCGAAAAACATCCTAAATCTTCAACTTGAAAATTATTTTTAAACAAAAACAACTTTACTAACTCTTTTAAATCAAAACCGCCATGATCTGATGATAAAAAAATTTTATTAGACATAAACCATACCAAAAAACCTATATAATTTTTTAACTCAGTTAGTGAAAAATTTCAATTTTAAAGTGTAATCAAAAAAATAAAAATAAAGACTAAAAACTAAGAACTTATTATTAATTCAAACAAAATATTTTTTTCTATTAACCAATAAATTAATAAAGTCGGAACAAATGCTATTAAAAAAGATATGAAAAACTTTAGCCGTAAATTAGGTTTATCAGGTGCTGAATTTGCATTACCAATTTGTTGCTCCTTGGGAACACTTAATCCAAATGGAAGAGACATAAAAAAAATAATTAGCCACATCATTAAAAACACTAAAATTAAAGACACTATGCTCATTCAAGAATTACTCTACTTTATTAATATGGATGTCTACTATGGGTCTTTTAGAAAAAGAATATTTGAATTCTCTTTTAACTAACTTTGAAATTTGATCTGAAAGACGATTATCTAAATCATTTAAAGAAAAATTATAATTATCTATTAACTCTTCTATTTTAATAGCTATATCAGCTATTAAGCTTGAAACATTATCATCATCCGATACCCCTCTTTGAGTTATCTGTGGAGATATTAAGAGATCTCCATTTTCGTTCAAAACAATAGATATAGAAACATAACCATTCCATAAACCATGTCTTCTTATAGTAAATCTCTCATTATTAATAGGTATTACTTCGCCTGCGTCATATACATGAGTAGTAAAATCAATTTTGGAAACCACACCCTGTGAACTTCCGTTAAGTCTTATGAATTGACCATTTTGGGGTTTTATGACAAGTGGAACTTGGCAATCACTAGCTAATACTGAATGAGCATCAATATGATCCCTAGTTCCATGTACTGGAATAGAAATTTTAGGCTTGATAAACGAATACATGTCTATTAATTCATCTCTTGAAGGATGCCCTGAGACATGAATGTTTTTTTCATCGTCAGTAACTATTTCTACGCCCTGTTCTAAAAATCTATTTTGAACTTTTGAAATAGCATTCTCATTGCCTGGTATTTTCCGACTAGAAAATATTACTGTGTCCCCTTTCATTAGATTAATATGCTTATCAATACCTTTTGAAATTCTAGAAAGCGCTGAGTTTGGTTCACCTTGAGAACCCGTGCAGATAATAAGAAGATTTGATTTTGGTATTAAGTTAATATCTTTTAATGATACAAAATCTGGCATTTTATTTATAAAACCAACCTCTCTAGCAGCATCAATAGCCCTTAATAAAGCTCTCCCAATAATGACAACAGACCTATTTGTTTTTTTAGCTATATCAAGAAGCGACTTAATACGACTAATATTAGAAGAAAAACATGTAATAAGGACTATATTTTTCCTATTTTGAATCTCATCTAACAATCCATCATAGGCAAAAGATTCTGGTGGAGTTCTACCTTCAACTAATGCATTAGTGGAGTCACATACCATTGCCAAAACCCCATCACGACCAACTGATCTATAGTTTTCAAAATCCATTTTCTCGTCAAGGTTATTAGAATGTTGTAACTTCCAATCACCAGAGTGAAAAACTTTACCTGCTGTTGTTGAAATTAATATTGATATAGGGTTAGGAATAGAATGAGAAGTTTCTATTGCTTTAACTAAAAAATCACCAACTTTTATTTCTTCATTAACATTGAGAATATTAAGCTCAAGATGATTACCCTTTTTATTTTCATTTAATTTTCTTTTTAATAATGCGATCGTAAAATGAGTGCCCCAAATTGGACAATTAATATTATCAGCATAATAAGGAATAGCTCCAATATGGTCTTCATGACCATGAGTTAAAAAAATACCTAGAAACTTATCTCCTAAAGATTTAATAAATTCAAAATCAGGCAATAAAACATCTATCCCCAAATCTGTTTCATCTGGAAAAGAAATACCTAAATCAACCAGTATCCATCTATCATTAAAATGATATAAGTTTGCATTCATACCTATTTCTTCCGAGCCACCAACAGGTAAGAAAATTAAATCAGATTTTTTGAAATTCATTAATACACCTAAAATTATTTTAAAAATTTTTATTTTTTAGGTATAAATAAACTAAACCAATTAAGGTTAAATCATCTCTAACTAAATCTATGCAATTTAAAGATTTTTTAAATAAATGGCTTAATCCGCCAGTTGCTATAACTTTAAAATTCGAATAAGTTTCTATCGATTTGATTTTAACTATTAAACCTTCAATCATTGAAACATATCCCCAAAAAATACCTGATTCCATTGCGTTTATAGTGTTTTTTCCTATTATTGAATTCTTTTCAGATAACATTTTAAGAGATACCCTAGGAAGGCTTGCAGCAGCCATATAAAGAGCTTCCAATGATAAGTTTACACCTGGAGCTATAATTCCTCCATTATAACTACCATCCTCACCAACCACATCAAAAGTAGTAGCTGTTCCAAAATCTATAATTATAGCTGGTGATAGATTTAATTTTTCAGCTGCATATGAATTGACCAATCTATCAGCACCTGCTTCTTTTGGATTATCAATGTTTACTTTCAATCCTAAATCCAAATTACCCTCTCCTACAATAAGAGGTAAAATTTTAAAATATTTATTTATTAGGTGCTTAATATTAAATAAAGTTTCCGGAACCACTGAGGCAATACATATGCCTTTAATATCCTTAACTTTGAAATTTGATAGATTTAACATTTGCAAAAGCCACGGATAATAAATGTCAGCCGTTCTTTTTGAATCGTTATTTATCCTCCAACAACCTTTTTGCTCAATGTTATTGTTAAGAGAATAAAGAGCAAAAACTGTATTTGTATTACCACAATCGATAACTAATATCATAATCAGCCTTTATTAACAAAATGGTAACTATCTATTGAATTATACTCAAGTATAGATGTTCCAGAATTGATCATTAAAAACCCATTATTGCCAAGTCCCAATAAAATACCCCTTAAAGATTTTGTATTCGAATTAAAGTTAATATTTATAACATCACCTCTATATTTTATATATTTATTAATTTTTTCTTTAAAATAAATAAAGCCTTTATCGTTCCATATTTTATAGTTAAAAAAAACTTTTTTTAATATTACATAGGCAATTTGTTCAAGTGAAAGATTTAAATTAACATGATCATTCACTTTAGTTGTATGCCATTTTTGATCATCATTAGGATTTTTTAAAATATTAAGACCTATACCAGCAACTATAAACCTTTCAGAAGACTCTAATAAAATTCCTGAAATTTTTTTATTATCAACCAAAACATCATTAGGCCATTTTAATTCTATTATTTTACTTTTAATACCAAAGTCTATTAAGGATTGGATAATTGAATAACCAACTATTAATGATAACTGCTGCCAATGTTTTTTTTCTTTTATAGGTCTTATAATCGTGGATAAAAACAAATTTCCCTCTAAAGAATTCCACTTGTTATTATTTCTACCTCTACCTTTAGTTTGTTTATAAGATAAATAAGACGTTCCTTGATCAAGCCCATCATTAGCAGCCTGAAATGCTAGATCATTTGTACTAGAACATATAGATTGGATTTTTAGATTAATATTTACCAAATATAAACCAACATGTAATAAATAGTTTTTTTAAAATATAAAATTTAAAGTAAAAATTATTTTTAAAAAATAACTATATTTTTTTGATAAAATTATTAATTAACCACCAAAATCATCAAGCATGATATCTTCCCTATCAACACCTAAGTCAAGAAGCATATTAATAACTGACTGATTCATCATTGGAGGACCACACATATAAAACTCACAATCTTCAGGAGCTGGGTGATCTTTTAAATACTGTTCATATAGAACATTATGAATAAATCCTGTGTGACCATCCCAATTATCTTCAGGCATTGCGTCAGACAAGGCTACATGCCAAGAGAAATTTGAGTTTTCTTTTGCAAGCCTATCAAAATCTTCAACATAAAACATTTCTTTCTTAGATCGTGCACCATACCAAAAAGTTATTTTTCTTTTTGTTTTAATTCTATTAAATTGATCAAATAAATGGCTTCTCATAGGAGCCATACCAGCTCCACCTCCTATAAAAACCATTTCTTTATCTGTTTCTCTAGCAAAAAACTCTCCAAAAGGTCCAGATATTACAACTTCATCACCAGGTTTTAAGTTAAAAATATAAGATGACATTTTTCCTGCGGGAATACCCGTTGAACCGGGAGGTGGTGAAGCAATCCTAACGTTCAACATCACAATTCCTTTTTCATCAGGACAATTAGCCATCGAGTATGCCCTCTCTATGGGCTCATTGCTTTCAGCATTAAAGTCCCAGATTTTAAATTTATCCCAGTCATCATGGTACTCTTTAGCAACATCAAAATCTTTATATGACAATGAATAACTTGGTGCTTCAATTTGAATGTATCCACCAGCTCTAAAATTTACATCTTCTCCCTCTGGTAACTCTAATATTAGCTCTTTAATGAAAGTTGCAACATTATCATTACTTCTAACTTTACATCTCCATTTTTTAACCCCAAAGACCTCTTCAGGCACTTCGATCTCCATATCCTGTTTAACTGCAACTTGACACGACAATCTATCACCACAAGATGCTTCTCTTTTATTTATATGACCCTGTTCGGTTGGAAGTATGGCTCCGCCACCAGAATGAACCTTAACTCTACATTGTGCGCATGTTCCGCCCCCACCACATGCGGATGGAACAAAAAGCTTTTCCGCAGCTAGCGTTTGCAATAACTTTCCCCCAGCAGGAACAGTTACTGTTTTTTCGCCATTAATAGTTATATTAACATCACCTGAAGAAACGAGTTTACTCCTTGCAAACACTATGATCGAAACCAAGGTCAAAACAATCATAGTAAATAGAGTAATACCAAGAACAAAAGTATCCATTTAAAAATTCCTCATAATTTAACACCAGAAAAACACATAAAAGCCATCGCCATTAAACCAGCTGTAATAAAGGTAATACCTAACCCTTGAAGACCATCTGGAATATCACTATACTTAAGCTTTTCCCTTACTCCAGCCATAGTGGCTATAGCAAGAGCCCAACCAAAACCAGAAGCTATTCCGTAGGTTGTAGCTTCGGAAAAATTATAATCACGTTCAACCATAAATAATGAGCCACCCAGAATTGCGCAATTCACTGTAATTAAAGGAAGAAAAATTCCTAATGCGTTATATAGAGGAGGAAAATATTTGTCTAATACCATTTCTAAAATTTGGACTAAAGCAGCAATAACACCTATATATGAAATCAAACCCAGAAAGGTTAAATCAACATCAGGAAATCCGGCCCAGGCCAAGGCACCTGGTTTTAAAAGGTAAGTTAAAATAATGTTATTAGCAGGGACAGTTATAGATTGTACTATCATAACTGAAATACCAAGACCTATTGCAGTTGATATTTTTTTAGATACAGCAATAAAAGTACACATTCCTAAAAAAAACGATAAAGCTAAATTTTCAACAAATATTGCTTTTACTGCTAATGAAATTAAAGCTTCCATTAATGGGCCTCTAAAGATTGTATTTTAAATTCACGCGCTTCAACCTGGGATTTTTTCCATGTTCTAACTCCCCATATTAAAAAACCAATAATAAAAAAGGCTGATGGTGGTAATAATAATAAACCGTTGGGCACATACCATCCTCCATTGTTAACAGGGTCTAAAATTGTTATTCCAAACAAAGTCCCTGAACCAAAAAGTTCACGAACAACGCCCACACACATTAAAAGCAAACTGTAACCTAGACCATTACCCACACCATCTACAAAAGAGTCAAACGGCTTGTTTTTCATCGCAAAAGCTTCAGCTCTTCCCATAACTATACAGTTAGTTATAATTAAACCAACAAAAACAGAGAGAGTTTTTGATATTTCATAGGCAAAAGCTTTAATAATTTGGTCAACTAAAATAACTAATGATGCTATTATAACCATTTGAACAATAATTCTAATAGAATTTGGAATATAATTTCTTAAAAAAGAAATAAACAGGGAAGAAAAACCTGTAACAGCTATCACAGCAAGAGACATTACAAACGCTACATTAAGGGAAGAAGTGACAGCAAGAGCAGAACAAATACCTAAAACTTGTAAAGTTATTGGATTATTGTCAACAAGAGGATCTACAAGTAATTGCTTTCTTGTTTGAGACATTATGCAGCTCCATTTTTAAGATTATTAAGAAACTTTTTAAAACCAGTTTCACCCATCCAAAATTTAACTAAATTATCCACACCATTGGATGTAAGGGTCGCACCAGCTAAAGCATCAATATGATGATTTTCGTCTTTTTTTGTTTTTGCCACTTGGATCATCAGATCACCATTTGCGTTAGTTAGTTTTTTTCCATTCCACTGAGCTTTCCACTTTGGGTTATCTACTTCAGCTCCAAGTCCTGGAGTTTCTGCATGTTGGTAAAATTGAAGACCAAAAATATCATTACAATTTTTTTCAAGCGCAATAAAACCATATAATGTTGACCAAAGGCCATAACCATGGATTGGAAGAATTACTTTGTCTAAGGAACCATCTGTATTTTTTAATAAATAAATAGTAGCAAAATTTGTTCTTCTTCCAATAGAAGCAGGATCATCTTTTAAAGGAGTACTAAGCAAAGGATCTTGCGCAGCTTTTTTGTCATCAAAAGATAAAGGATCAAATTTATCTGTAAATTTACCGGTATTAAGGTCTACCACAGCTGGCTGGAATGAAGAAAATGTCTTTTGGACATCTATTCCTTCATAATATACACCTGCAACCTGCAATATATTTTTTTGTTTATCTATAGCCTTATTAACCTCTTGAATTGACTTAAGGTTTACAGCAGCAAAAGACACAACCATAGAACATACAAAACAAAGAGTTGTCGCAACGATAACTGTTTTCGTAATACTATCGACAGGCATTTGTTTAAATTTTTTAAAAAAATTGTTTGAATCAGACATTGACCCTTGCCCTTCGTTTAATATTAGCCATTACAACAAAATGATCTATTAATGGAGCAAAAATATTACCAAATAATATTGCTAGCATCATACCTTCAGGAAATGCAGGGTTTAGAACTCTTATCATAACAACCATAAACCCAATCAAGGCTCCATAGATATACCTTCCAAGATTGGTATGACTTGCTGACACTGGTTCTGTTACCATAAAAACCAGACCAAATGCATAACTACCAATCACAAGATGCCAGTACCATGGCATGCTGAACATTGGGTTAGTTTCAGACCCAATCCAATTAAGGAAAGAAGAAAACATTATCATTCCAATAAGACATCCAACTATCATCCTGTAATTAGCAATTTTTGTTAACAAAAGAAAACATAAACCAATAGCACATGCTAACGTTGAAGTTTCTCCTAAGGATCCTTGAATTGTTCCTAAAAAAGCATCCATCCAGGTTATTCCATAATTACTTAAACTTTCGTAACCCTCTAGTGCAGCAATTCCAAGAGAAGTGGCACCAGAAAACCCGTCAACAGGTGTCCAAATAGAATCACCAGACATGTAAGCGGGGTAAGCAAAATAAAGAAAGGCACGACCTGTTAGAGCAGGGTTAAGGAAATTTTTTCCAGTACCTCCAAAGACTTCTTTACCTACAACAACACCAAATGCAATGCCTAAAGCTACTTGCCACAATGGTGTGGAGGCAGGTAAAGTTAATGCAAAAAGCATTGAAGACACTAAAAAACCCTCATTTACTTCATGTCCCCTGATAGTTGCAAATGTAACTTCACATATACCACCAGCAACCAGAGTGGTGATATAAATAGGTAAAAAGTAAAGTAGGCCATGGGAAACGTTTGATATAATACTACTTGGATCTATCCCAATACCGATAAATTGTAGTAGAGAAATTCTCCAGCCTGATATTTCATTTAGGTTTAAAGAAGATAATGCTGTATTAGTTTGAAGCCCTGTATTGTAAAGGGCCCACATTACACATGGTATTGTTGAAATAACCACGTAAGTCATAACCCTTTTCATATCAACAAAACTACGAGCGTGAGGAGCTACTTTAGTTACGGTATTACTTGTAAAAAATATAGTTTCTATCATTTCAAAAATAGGGTAATATTTTTCGTACTTACCGCCTTTCTGAAAGTTTGGTTCAATAGAATTAAAATAATTCCTAAGCGACATTAATTAACCTTCTTTCTCTATTTTTATTAAGCTATCTCTGAGGGCTGTTCCATATTCATATTTGGCAGGACAGGCAAATGTACACAAAGCCAAATCTTCTTCATCTAATTCTAAAGCTCCCAAGGATTGAGCAACATCAGTATCCATTACTAAAAGGGCTCTTAATAATTGAGTTGGCAAGTAATCTTGGGGCATTAAAGTTTCAAAAACACCTGTTGGCACCATTGCCCTTCGACCACCATTAAGGTTTGAGGTAAGATTGAATAATTTAAAAAAACTAAATGCTGAAAAAAGAACTGGCATAACAGAAAATTTATTAGGCTGTGGTTTTATCCAACCAAAAAAATGTTTTTCTTTATCTTCTTTTATAATTGTTATTTGACGTGAATATTTTCCTAGAAAAGCAGTATCATCATAAGCGTGAAAACCAGACAATATAGAGCCAGAAATTATTCTGCACTCTTCTGATTTATCATATTCACCCTCAAGTATATCATCCAATGATGCGCCTAAAACTGTATTAACTAATCTAGGCTCCTTTGCAAGAGGACCAGAGATTGCAATAGTTCTCTTTATGTCTAAATGACCTGTTAAGAAAAGTTTTCCAATTGCTATTACATCTTGATAACCAATTGACCAAACGATTTTTTCTGAATTAGGTGGATCCAAAAAATGTATATGTGTGCCAGCAAGACCAGCTGGGTGAGGACCTGAAAACTCATGATTTTGAAATCCATCAACTATAATTTCACTATTTTCTTTGGTGCATAAAAACAGTTTGCCATCAGATAAAATAGAAATATTCTTTAAACCCTCTTTGAACGCCTTAATGTCATTTTTTATTATCAATTCTGCATCAGCAGATAAGGGCTCAGTATCCATAGCAGTAACAAAAATTGATGAAGGTTTACTTTGTGGTGAAGGAACTTTAGAATAAGGTCTAGTAAGAAAAGAAGTCCATAAACCACTTTCAAATAAACATCTTTTAATATATTCTTTTTTGTTTTTTTCCTTTGCGTGTAAATCGACTATATTTATACCTTTTTCATCAATATCTTCAATTTCTATGACAACGCTTAATAAAATTCTTTTGTGACCTCTGTTTATCTCTTTAACAAAACCTTTACAGGGAGAAACATAAAAAATTTCTGGATAATCTTTATGACAAAATAGAGGGGTGCCTCTATTAACTTTATCACCCACATTTACTAGCATTTTAGGCTTTAAGCCATTATAATCTTTACCTAACAATGCCACAGTTTTAGGGGATTTTATGTCATGTACAACTTGCTTTGGAATTCCTAGAACAGGAATATTCAAACCTTTCTTTAGCTTAAATTTAGACATTTAAAGTTATTTTTACCCTTTGTTAAATTAAATTAAGGTTTGATTGAGCTTAGCTAAAATGAATTCTTTTTTTGTATATAATATATATAAAAAAAAACAAGCGTATATAAAGGTTTTTTTTATTTTTTTTTTATATTCCTATTAATTAATAAAAAAGTTAAAAAAAAGATTAATAGATAATCATAATTAGAATTATTAATGATTTTGAGAGAAAATTTAAAACATGAAAATTATACCTTCCCTAATTAGTTTTATTACATTTTTATTACTTTTATCTTGCTCAGAAGGTAAAAAGTATAATGCTGAAATAAAAGGTAATACTATGGGCACTTACTATATAATTAATATAGTAGATATACCTCCAAGACTTAACCTAGAATTTATAGAAAAAGAAATTAAAAAAACTCTTTTACAAGCAAACTCTATTTTATCTAATTGGGACGAAAAATCTGAGATTTCTCTTCTGAATAATAACCAGAGAATAGGTGCTTTTAAAATTTCAAACGAACTTAAAGAAGTTTTAAAAAATGCAAATATTATAAACCTTAAGAGTGAAGGTTATTTTGACATAACTCTTGATCCTTTAATAGAATTATGGGGATTTGGGTATAAAAAAGAAAAATTAGAAAAAATACCTGCTGATCACGAAATCAATAAAACACTATTGTTAATCAATCAAAAAAAATTTGTGAATATTGATGAAGATAAAAATGAGATCTATAAAAAAAATAAATTTTTAAAATTAAATTTATCAGCAATTGGTAAGGGTTATGGGATAGACTTAATAGGAAGGAAGTTAGATGCCTTAGGCTTGAATAATTATTTAATTAATATCGGAGGAGATTTACTTACAAAAGGGTACAATAAAAAAAAACAAGATTGGATTATAGGTATTGAAAATCCGAAACTAGAAGAAAAAATGATTAAAGAAATTGTTAATGTTACTAATAAAGGAATTGCATCCTCAGGTGATTACAAAAATTTTTTTATGAGTAATGGAAAGAGATATTCCCATATAATAAATCCCAAAACTGGGAAACCGATTTCTCACAGAACAAAATCAGTAACAGTTATATCGCATAATGCTACATATGCAGACGGATGGGCAACAGCCTTATTAGCAATGGGTAGAGAAAAAGGTCTAATATTAGCAGAAAAAGAAAAATTAGCCGTTCTATTTATAGATGAAATTGACAAAAAATTAATTAAATTTAAAAGCTCAGAATTTAAAAAATTAAATTGAGAAAAATTTGTGTTTTTATTGTGTTTAGTATAATTAAATTAAATGGAATTATTTTTTATTACATTTGTGTTTTTAATTATAATCATAACCATTATGTCTTTAGGGGTTATGTTAATGGGAAAAAAAATTAAAGGAAGTTGTGGGGGGCTCAACGCAATATCAGGTTCTGATAAATGTTCTATATGTAATAAAGATATAGACCCCAATAATCCTCTTGTTAATCAATTAAGCTGCAAAAGAAATTAAATTTCCTTTAGACAATTAATTTAATAAAATAATCATAAAAAATGAAATAGCTGAAATGGATCCATATATCCATGACTTAAGTACCCATTTGTGATTTTGTTTTTTCCAATTATCTCGAAAAGCTTTACCTGAAAAAATCATAATTATGATTAAAATCAAAGCTTCATAGGAATTGTAAGAATAAATATTTAACATAAATATCTAATTATTATTATTTTTATCAAAGTCAATTTTCTTTTTTTTGAGTTTCAAAGATATAAATACCAATAAAAATTAAAACTAAAGAAATTAGATGATAGATTCTAAAAAATTCTCCTAAAAAAAATACAGCTAAAAGAGAACTAAATATTGGAACTAAATTTGTATACAAGCCAGATCTGGCGGGACCTATTTGCTCCACACCTTTCATGAAAAAAATTTGAGCTAAAAATGATGGGAAAATTACTATTACAGCTAAGATTAAAATTCCCTTTGTACCAGGTAAAATCAAATTTTCACTATATACTTCATATACTAAACCAGGAATTGACCCTAAAAAAGCTATGTAAGAAAAAAAGGTTAATAGAGGAAGAGCACCTATTGTAGGTTTTTTTCTCAATCCTACTGCATATACAGCGTAAAGGGTACAAGCAAAAACCATTATAACATCACCCTTATTAATTTGAAAAGTCATCAAAGTTTTAAAGTCACCAGAACTAACCACAACCAAAACGGCAAAAAAAGTAATAAATACGCCTAAAATTTGAATAAGATTTACTTTATCTTTTAACCAAAACCTTGCAATTATGATTATAAATGCAGGCATCGTTCCTTGAACAAGTCCTAAATTGATAGCAATGGTATCATGAGCTGCAATATAGTAAGTAGAATTAAAACCCGTAAAACCAAATAATCCCATGATTGTTAACCATTTTAATCTTTTGTTTAAAATGGACCATGCGTTGATCAATTCTTTTCTACAAATTATGGTCAGAATGATTGAAACAAAAAACCATCTCGTGCTTACAATCAGTAATGGTGATACTTCTCCAACAGCAGCTCTGCCAGCAATAGTATTAAATGCCCAAAAAAGCGAGGTGAGCATTAATAAAAAATGTGCATTAGTTAAAATTTTCATAAAATAAAATTAATTAGAGACCTTGATATAAATATTGAATAAGATAGGATAAATTGTTATTTAAAATGTATAAGTAATTTTTTCTTTATATTCAAATTTATAATTTTCGGGAGATGATATGTCAGAAACTCAATACATTGCTGCTAAAACGATAGACGAAGCAGTAAATGCTCATAGTAAAGCCAACGGGTCAGCTAGATTTCTAGCTGGAGGCACGGACTTATTAGTACAAATCAAAAGTGGAATTAAAAAACCTAACTTAGTTATTGATGTTAAAAAAATTGTTGAGCTTAACAGCATTGAAGAAATTTCTGAAAATGAGTTCATTATAGGAGCCTCTGTTTCTGGAGCTAATTTAAATAGAAACAAAAAATTTGCTTCTCTTTGGCCTGGTGTTCTTGAAGCCTTTAGATTAATTGGTTCAGAACAAATTCAAGGAAGAGCTTCATTAGGTGGTAATTTGTGTAATGGTTCACCAGCTGGTGATAGCGTGCCAGCTTTGATTGCTGCAGGTTGTAAAGCCATTATAGCAGGACCAGAAGGTAGAAAAGAATTGCCTATTGAAGAATTTCACATAGGTCCTGGAAAAACAATTTTAAAAAATGGTGAAATGTTAGTTAGTCTCAAATTCCCTAAAAGAGAAACTAATTCTTCTGATGCCTATTTAAGGATGACACCTAGAACAGAAATGGATATAGCTGTAGTTGGCTGCGGTGTTAATATCACAATGAATAATAACAAATGCACTTCAGCTAGAGTTTCCCTTGGGGCTGTAGCACCAACGCCTCTCCTTATAAAAAATGCATCTGAAATTATGGTCGGAACTGATCTAAATTCAGAAATATTAGACAAAGTATCCAGGTTATGTATGGATGCATGCAACCCAATTAACGATAAAAGAGGCACAATTGAGTACAGAACAAAAGTAGCTGGAGTATTATTTAAAAGAGCCACATTAATTGCAATTGATAGAATTAAAGGAAATTAAAAAAATGGGAAAAATTCAAGTTTCAACTAAAATTAATAATGAAACCGTGGAGTATTTGTGTGAACCACATGATACAATGCTTAACGTTTTAAGAAATGAATTAGAATTAACAGGATCCAAAGAAAGTTGTGGGTCTGGTGATTGCGGTTCATGTAGTATAATTCTTGATGGCGAACTCGTTTGTTCTTGTTTAATGCTTGCTGCTGAAGCAGAAGGAAGCCAAATAGAAACTATAGAGGGAATGTCTGAGGGTGGAAAGCTTCATGCATTACAACAAAAATTTTTAGAAAAAGCTGCATTGCAATGTGGCATTTGTACACCTGGTTTCTTAATGGCCTCCAAAGCTCTTTTAGACCAAAACCCATCACCTACAGAAACAGAAGTAAGATTTTGGTTAGCAGGAAATTTATGTAGATGCACTGGTTATGATAAAATTGTTAAAGCCGTTTTAGAGGTGGCAGATGAAATGAAGGAGAGAGTATAATGAACGAATTAAGTAATAAATGGATCGGCAAAAATACTGTTAGACCAGATGGTGCAGAAAAAGTTACTGGACGTGCACAGTATTCTGCAGACACAACAATGCCTGGAATGATTTGGGGACATGTTTTAAGAAGCCCTCACCCACATGCTAAAATTAAATCAATCAATACTAAAAAAGCCGAGGCTCTAGAAGGTGTTAAGGCAGTAATTACTTCAAAAGATATCGTTGATTTTCCTCTTGATAAACCCGTCATATTAGGAATACAAGATATGCGTTGGATGTGTAGAAATGTAATGGCTAGGGATAAAGTTCTTTTTCATGGACATCCATTAGCTGCTGTTGCAGCAACAACAGAAGCTATTGCTCAAAAAGCATGTGATTTAATAGAAGTTGAGTATGAAGTTTTACCCTGGGCTATAGATATTGATGATGCCATAAAGCCAGATGCTCCAATTTTACATGATCATATAAGGTTTAATGACAAACCCTCTAATATTGCTGGTACTTTAGAACACAAAAAAGGAAATATAGAAGAAGGTTTTGCTCAGGCAGACGTAATTATAGAAAGAGAATTTAAAACGGAACCAGTACACCAGGGATATCTCGAAACACATTCCTGTTTAGTAAGTGTTGCTGCTGATGGAAGGGCAACAATATGGAGCTCTAGTCAAGGACAATTTATGGTTAGAGCAATGACTTCTTTTCTTACAGGCATTCCTCAAAGTAATATTAGGGCAATACCTGCTGAAATTGGTGGAGGTTTTGGAGGGAAGACAATCGTATATCTTGAACCTCTTGCTACTGTTTTATCTCAAAAAACAGGTAGACCCGTTAAAATTGTTATGAACAGAGAAGATACTATGAGAGCCTCAGGACCTACATCTGGTTCAAAAAGTAAAATAAAAATTGGAGCCACAAAAGATGGCAAAATAGTTGCTGCTCAAGGAACATATTATCTGCAAGCAGGTGCTTTTCCAGGATCTCCTATAAGAGGAGCTGTTGGTTGTTCTTTAGCACCTTATGACATACCAAATGCACATACATTTGGATATGACGTAGTTTCTAACAGATGTAAAGTAGCAGCATACAGAGCTCCTGGAGCACCTATTGGCGCTTACGGGGTTGAGTGTGTTTTGGATGAAATTGCAGAGGCATTAAAAATGTGTCCACTTCAATTCCGAAAATTAAATGCAGCTAAAGAAGGTACAGTTGCTGTTCATGGACCAACATATCCTAAAATGGGTTATTTAGAAACTTTGGAAGCTGCTATAAACCACCCACACTACAAAGCACCATTAGGAAAAAATCAAGGTAGAGGTGTAGCTAGTGGGTTTTGGTTTAATGCTGGAGGTGAATCTAGTGCTCAATTAAATATTACGGAAGATGGTAATGTTGTTGTTACTACCGGTCATCCAGATATAGGTGGCTCAAGAGCTTCAATTGCGAATATCACCGCAGAACTTTTAGGAATTCATCATGATAGAGTATCTGTGCTAATAGGTGATACAGCAACTATTGGGTATAGTAACCTTACCGGAGGAAGCAGAGTATTATTTGCCTCAGCTATGGTAGTTACAGAATCAGCAAAAATTGTAATCAAACAACTCAAACAAAGAGCTGCCAAAATTTGGGGTATAGATGAAGAAGCAATTGAGTGGGAAAACGGTGAAGCAAGACCAGCTGGTGATAATGCTGGTAAATTTGATCCTCTTACTCTCGCTGAACTAGCAGACAAGGCCACAGCTACTGGTGGCCCTATTGGAGCTGGATATCAGGTCAATACAGAAGGAGCTGAAGGTGGGTTTGCAACTCATATATGCGATGTAGAAGTTGATGTTGATCTTGGAATTGTTAGAGTTAAGAGATATACTTCAATTCAAGACGTTGGAAAGGCAATACACCCAGATTATGTTGAAGGTCAACTTCAAGGTGGATGCGCACAGGGTATTGGTTGGGCACTAAGTGAAGAATACATTTATAATAAAAATGGTCACTTAGATAATACTGGTTTTTTAGACTACAGAATGCCTGTATGTTCAGACTTACCAATGTTAGATACTGTTTTAATAGAAATACCTAATCCTAAACATCCTCAAGGTGTAAGAGGTGTGGGAGAAGTTCCTCTAGTCCCCCCATTAGCGGCCATTTCTAATGCGGTTTATCAAGCACTAGGTAAGAGATCGTATAGCTTGCCAATGTCACCTCCCAAAGTCTTAAAGATAATAGAGGGATAATAAACTAGAGTAGTAGCTTTATTAATTGATTTTTATATTCAACAAATAAAGCTACACTCCTTTAAAAATTTTTAGACATACACAAAACATTATATATTTTAATTTTTAATCTATACATTATCGATTAATATTAAAATCATACGTGTATAAGTTCATCTTTTTATGAAAAAAAACTTAAAATCAATACATGTTAGAATTTATTCGAATAGTAAAAATTTTGCAGATTGATATAAAATTATATGAGTATTAGAAAAGGGTTTTAAAGTCATGAATATAGGTATCATTGGACTTGGCTCAATGGGCTTAAACTTGGCTAAAAATTTTATAACAAAAAATTATAAAGTTCATGCCTTTGAAAAAAATGAAAATATCATTCAAAATATAAAAAGTGAAAACATTGACGGCTTATCACTTAATCTTTCTTTAGAAAAAATGATATCTGAAATGTCCTCTCCAAGAATTATAATGCTTAGTCTGCCAGCCAATAATATTGATGAATGCATAAACGAATTAATTACTTATTTAAAACCTAACGATATAATTGCAGATTTAGGTAACTCTCTTTATCTGAAGTCTATAGAAAGGTATAACTCATTAAAAAATCAAGAAATAAGTTTTTTAGGTATTGGTGTTTCAGGTGGTCCTAGAGGAGCAAAAAATGGTCCCGCAATAATGGCTGGAGGTTGTGAAAAAGCATGGAATAACGTAAAGCATATTTTTGAAGATATAGCTGCTAAAAATAATAATAAAAGTGCTTGTTGTTTTTTTGGAAGTCCAGGTGCAGGTCACTTTGTCAAACTAGTGCATAACGGCATTGAATACGCATTAATGGAGGGGTTAGCTGAGATAAGTAATATATTAAAGCTATCTTACGGAATGAATAATAAGGAACAAACAGAAATATTCAATGATATATTATTAACTGAAACCTCATCTTTCCTTTTAAAAATTACTTCAGAAATATTGAATGCTAAAAATTACAAAAATAAATATTATTTAGATGAAGTTGAAAGCAAAATAGAACAAAACGGAACTGGTATATGGACTATAAATGCCGCCTTAGAACTCGGTGTTAGTATACCATCTATATACGAATCTGTATCGACTAGGTCTATATCAAACAATTTTACTAATGATAATATTGCTAATAAAAACCATTTGATAAAAAAACAAGTAATTTCAGTTTGCGAACTGGAACAAGTAATATTTTTTAATTTTGCTTGCTCGCTTTATCAGGGGCTTAACTTAATAAAAGAATCAAATAAATGGGAGTTTTTTAATTTCAAAATAGAAGATGTTTTTCAAGCTTGGAGTGCCGGTTGTATTTTACAAGGTGATTATCTTAACAAAATTTATAAAATTTATAAAAAAAATAGAAATCTAAATTTCAATTTTTTATTTGATATAATTTCAGAAAAATGTTCTGGGAACTTACTTTCAATTAGAAATTTTAATATAAAATCAATAGAACTTGCTGTTCCCTGCCCTGTATTGTCGTCTAACATTGCTTATTATGATTTAATTTTTTCTAAACATAAGATTGGTGAAACAATACAATTACAGAGAAGTTTCTTTGGACTTCACCCTTTAAAAGATAAAGAAGGACGTGAAATAAATCCATACTGGACTAAATTATGAACCCTAATTACCTAACTTACTTATTTATGGGCGTTGCTGGTTCCGGTAAAACTACGATAGCTAAGAAGTTTTCAAAAAAAATTAATGCATTTGTAATAGAAGGTGATGATTTCCATAGTAGCAAAAATATAAACAAAATGAGCTCTGGTATTCCGTTAAATGATGAGGATCGTTATGAATGGCTAGTGAAAATAAAAGATGAAATTCAAAGTAGACAAAGAACTCAGAATGTTGTTGTTGCATGTTCTGCTCTAAAAAAAAAATATAGGCTTATACTCGAAGTTGATAATTATAAATTGGTATATTTAAAAATAAGTAAAGCGACAGCCCGGAAAAGAATTAGAAGTAGACTTAATCATTTTATGCCAGATAGTTTAATAGATAGTCAATTTGCAATTTTAGAAGAACCAATCAATGGATTAACTTTAAATGAGAATTTAAGTCCTAATGAAATGATTAAAGAACTTACATCCCATTTTCAAAAAGAAATATTATGAAGTCAAATAAAATAGTTATTGATTACAAAACTTTACCAGATAATTTTAAATTTGAAGATCAATTTGAAAATATATATAACCAAATGGAGTTCTCAAATCAAAATATTCTTATAAATGGTAAAGCCGGAACCGGTAAGACTACTTTGCTTGAATATTTTCGAATAAATTCAAAAAAAAATTTTGTGATACTTGCTTCTACTGGAATATCTGCAATTAATGCCAAAGGGAAAACCATTCATTCTTTTTTTTTATTCCCTCCAAGAATATTAATTAACGAAAAAATAAAAAAATTAAGAACTAAAATTATTCAAAAAGTTCAAACTATTTTAATTGATGAATGCTCTATGATTAGATCAGATGTTCTAGATGCAATAGACCAATCACTGAAACTTAATAGAAATAATGATAAGCCTTTTGGTGGTATACAAGTCATCCTTTTAGGAGACATTTATCAACTTCCGCCGGTAATTAGAGAAAATGAAAAAGATATTTTTGATAAATTTTATCCCAATGGACATTACTTTTTTAATGCAAATTGCTTTCATGAAAGTCAATTTAAAACCTATGAACTTTCAAAAGTATACAGACAAAAAGACAAATTTTTTATAAATATCTTAAACAAAATAAGGATTGGAAGTATCGAAAGCTCTGATCTTGCTTTTCTAAACAAAAAAGTATTAGACAAAAGTTATAATAATCTTCCAGAAACAATAATATTATCACCAACTAATAGAAAAGTAGATTTAATTAACAGAATGAACCTAGATAATATAAATAGCCAGATGTTTTCATACAAATCATTACAAACAGGTGATTTTAACGAAAAACCAGCTGATGAAACTCTTCAATTAAAAGTTGGCGCTCAGGTAATGCTTATAAAAAACGATGTTAAATCACCTAAAAGATGGGTTAACGGTTCAATTGGAATTGTTACTGATCTAACATCTGATAGCATTCACTTAAAAATAAAAAGTAAAATTTATAAAATTACTCAAGATACATGGGAGAAGTTTGATTATCTTATTAAAGATGATAAAGTGACTCATGAAGTAGTTGCAACATTCACTCAATATCCTATTAAACTAGCCTGGGCTATAACAATTCATAAAAGCCAGGGGCAAACTTTTGATAAAGTGATTATCGACCTGGACACAGGATCATTTGCCTATGGTCAAACTTATGTTGCTCTAAGTAGAGCTACGTCTCTAGAGGGGCTTTTTTTGACAAGACCCATTAAAATATCAGACATAATTTTTGATAATAAGTTAAGGCATTCTTTTATTAATTAATTTTAAATTTTTTCGTTCCCGAAAAGCAATCAAAATTCCA
>Ga0181591_10000796_pt1 | contig 26262 bp, 21 predicted proteins | sample 071ome_33_FD_133757 | JGI IMG/M metagenome (GOLD analysis project Ga0181591, IMG submission 133757) | Coastal salt marsh microbial communities from the Groves Creek Marsh, Skidaway Island, Georgia - 071412AT metaG (megahit assembly) | ecosystem: Environmental > Aquatic > Marine > Intertidal...
TACTCCTGTGCGCTTAAACAAGCCCAACGACTTCATCGAAGTCCACGCCAGTTCTAACAGCCACGAAGTTAAGAGTAACGTAGTTGATAGAACGTGCAGGCTTAACGAAGACCGAAGCGACAAACTGATTGTTATCAATGATCTCCGCTGTGTTGTTTGTTTCGTCACAGACAACACGGAAATCAGTGATACCGCGTCGACCCTTAATCTCTCTCAAGAAAGGCTCGACAATGTTAACGAACTCTGCTCTTGTGAATTCATCATTGAATTCAAACATAACGTTTTGTGCTGCAGACTTGATTGCGCGCTCCATCACCAAGAACAGGCGACGAACGTTAATGCGATCAAATGCAGACGGGCGACCAAGCTTGGTCTTATCACCGAACAGAAGAATACCTTGACCAGGCAGATTCACAATCGGGTTCACTGCTGCTTTGTAAAGCGTATCTCTTTGCGACTTGGTTGGGTTGTATGCCAACGCTGTCACACCGAAATACTGCCCGCGACGCTGACCTGCAGGCGAGAACCAAGGTGCGCTGTTATTGTCAGCAGCAGCCATGATACCAGCAGTCGAAGCCGCAGCAGGGACAAACACATACTTGTCTCTATACTTATCATAGACTTTAACGTAGTTATTGTCCAGGATGACGTAAGAAGAAGAGTTAAGAGTGTTAGCCCAAGTTGCAGTTGTGGACGCAATTGTGGAAGTATTTGTCTTATTCACAACAAGATTGCGAGAAGGCGATGCAACAGCAACGCAATCTTTTCTTTGAGTGCTAGCAATCGAAGCGAGATAGTTGATGATGGTTTTTTGATCAGCATCAGCTTGCATGCCAGGTGCAATCAAGAAATCAACTTGAATTGTGTCTGGATCATTGTACTGATCAAAGCCTGTCTGATAGTCACCAACGTCTAGTGCAACGTGAGCACCGCCACCGAGCGAATAGTTGTTAACATCTGTAGAACCAGGTGCTGTAAACGCTGCGCTAGTGGTGATACCAGTGAACTCAGTTGCAAGGCTTGCAGCCCACACATACGAAGACTGATTGTTCAGAATGTCAACAACATAGTTGGTCGAACCATCGTCTTTCTTTGCATCAGTTGCGAGAGACGCATAGGGGAATGTCTCAAGAATGGTGCCAGGTGTGCCGCTGATCTTACCGTCTTCGTCATACACAACAACGTGAACTTCGTCGTATGCTGTAGCAGAGCTAAGAGCAGAAACGTGAGCGGAAGTTGCAGGCGCACCGTCAAAGAGCGCAGACATGTCCACACCGTCAACAGTCCAGTTGTCAAATGCGCTGTCGCTAGTAGAGTGAGGGCAAATAGAAACTTTAATGCTGTTTCCAAGAGTGCCAGGATACTTAGCAACAATCTTGTTGGATGTCAGAGTTTGGGCGTTCCAGTTGTCAAGATTCTTTACAAGAGGCGCAGTACCAGCAGCACAAGCGTTTCTGTCAGAATCGCCAACTGCACGAGTCACATAAGCGCTACCCGAATACTTGAGGAACATTGCTGCAGACAGAAAGTCAGAAGCGTCTGCAGAATCTAAAGCAGGAGATCCAAAAGTTGAAACAAGCTCAGCCTCGTTACCCACAAGGATAGGCTGCTCAACTGGACCCCAATTAAAGTCTCCTACCAACGCACCCGTCGAAGTAGTCACGGCTGGCACAACACCAGACAGATCGAATTCCTTCACGAGAATGTTGGGAGACTCAGATGGTATTAATGCCATGGTCGTGTCCTTTTTTCGTTAACATATGATAAGAGAACATAATACGGAAGATTCACAGTATTTATTTATAAAATGCGCGTTTTCAGTACACATCTTCCCATATTTGCCACGGTTCGTACTTCATTTTGTCTTTCTCTTCGATTTCTCTTATCGCTTCACTACCATCATCGACAAAGCCAAAAGGCACGATTGCTTCTTCGATCTCTCGCATTTTATTTTCGAACATCATTTGTTTTAGATTGATGTCTGTCATGTCAGCAAACATTTGAGTCGATATAAAATAACCAAGCATGACAAGATTCATCATCAAGTCGTCATGATTGCCATCACTTGCTTCGTATGATTGCCCTTTTGAGACAAACGTAGATACTTCTAGAATCGTCTGCTCGTCACAAATGTCAAGCTTTCTTTCTTCAAGCAAGTCTTTAATACCCGAGCATCCAAGACGCTTGACTTTGCGATTCATTTCAATGCCAATTGCGTTTGCTTTGACAGCAGATTCGACATGGACATTTTCGTATTCAAGGTCGTAGTACAGACCATTACAAACTACAGCACCTTGATCATTTGACTCAATGACCACATATGCGTTATTGTAGACTTTCGCAAATTTATAGATAATATCAGGGAAGAGTATTGGAGAGATACGATTATTTCGATACACTGCGACCTGTCTAAAGGGGCGCTCAGATATATCGATGACATTAAATGTCGAATAGTCCTGTCCTCTTCCTTTCGCTACGTCAACCATCATGAGATATTCATGCTTCTCTTTGGTCTCTTCGTAGATTTTTACATCACCGCTTTCAAGAATTTTCTTAGGTGGTTTCGCTCTTAAATCAAGCAGCGTTTCTGCATTGATCAGAGTGTCGCCTGTACCAAAGAATGTGTTACCAAATTCTTGGTCGAACTGCATCTGCGAAGTGTTCGCGATTGTCTGACGCTTCCACTCATCGTCACGCCCGGGCACGTCCCACCAGTTAACAGTAAACGCTTTGTATTCATTTGTCTTCTGAACTGCACCTTCCCAAATCTTGTGAAAAGTATTACCTATTCCGTTCGCTGTAGATGTGATAATAACTTTGGTGTCTTTACCCGCGGATATAACGGGATACGTCGAAGTATAGAATTCACTTGCTCGCTCAACAAAAGCAAACTCATCAAGAAATAGTAAGTTAACAGACATGCCCCGAATAGAGCTACCAGAAGTAGCAGCAGCAATGATCCGAGAATTATTTGAAAACTCAATACTACCTTTGTTAAGAGCCCTACAGCCCGGTTGTAAAAAGAAGGGTAAATTTTCCAAAGCCAATGTAACACGAGCAAGCATCTCCCTAGCAGTTGCACCTTTGTTCGCAAGAACCGCAATAGTTTTTTCGGGATGAAAGATTGCATACCAAAGAAGATAGACAACAGACGAAATAGATTTGCCAGACTGACGACAAGCAAGAACAATAGAGAATCGATTACCATTGAAGTGATCGAACATCTTTTCTTGATAAGGATACAAATTAAAGTTGACAAGACCTTTGTCAAGTGATATAATCTTTACATAATTTCTTGCAAAGTATGCAGGATCGTGCATGCATTTTGCATACTCACGAACTTCGTGTTCAGACCATTCCTGTTGAACACCGTCCGCTTTTACATTAATGTTGCCTAAGTAATGTCTTTGATCATTCATTCGTAGGGCTAACATCAATCACCTTTTCATCATCATGTTTCATTAATAATCTTTGCAAGTCAGTAGTGCTGCCAATAAACACATTGTTATTGGTGATTGCCTTTTGGTCTTGTTTCTTATCTTGTTGAGTCACATCTCGCGTCTTCTTGTTAAGCTCCATAAGCTTATCATTAACGTCTGAGATATTCTTAATCATGTTCGAAAGAACTTCGAACGCGCGAGGATGCTCGGATTCGCGAGCGACTTCAATCATCAGATCAAGCGATTCTCTTCCCTTGTCTATTAGTTCGTAATAGGTTGCGCGAGAATAATCGTAGTCTGACTTGATGTTTGGATCATCATCTTTCATAATATTATTTATAATTTATTAGAAGCTGGCTGCATCCGCATAAGCTTGGGTTCTAAACTTAAACGTGGCTAACAGTGCATCGCTATAGCCAGACGCTCTACCATAGTATTTGACAGTGTAATCTTTACCAGAGAATACGTCAGCACCTGCACCTGCAGTTGCTGAAGCACCCATCTGAATCGACTCTTCAATTCCATTCGAAGGTGTTGCTTGCCATCCAAGATCAATTTCAGGTCCAGTAATTCCAATAGGCTGAGTCGTTATGCTATACACAATCTTAATTTCATCAGGAACAACTGCTGTGTTGGTGTAGATTGTCACAGGAGAAGTTGTCAGCGTATTTGGCGAATCAATTGGCTGATACCAAAGTGTCGTATCATTTGCTTCGTCAAGTTCAACTGTAATCTTAAATCCGTCGCTCGCGCGAGAAAATCTTGTAGTAAGTTTTGCTGTGGCGGTTACAGTTTCGCCATCGTCAGAAGCTTCTTCGTCGCGAATGTATGCAGCAAAGGTGTTACCTTCTTCGGGGCGCTGTGCAATGAACGTGCCTGCAGGAATGTTCGACGTATCGTTAATCGTAATAAGCGGGCTAGTGCGAGACAACGGAGTGCCGCTTACTGTACCAGAGACAGATGCACTAAACGTTTCTGCAGACTCAACCACACCATCAGCAGAAGGAGTGACAGTAAACGAGCCTGCATTGCTTGTTATTGTTACAGTGCCCGAACTGACATCAAAGTCGCCTGCATTCGACACAGACCAATTCAGAACAGTGCCATCAGGAACATTAGATGTCGTCACATTAATTGTTGCATCTTCACCTTCGTTCACATCGTTCGGACCAACAACAGCATCAAGAGAAGGTACTGGCGTTGTCGAAGTGTCATTGATGGTGATTGTAGTAGATTCTGCGAGCAGACCACCCGACGGCGCATTCGATACTTTCACCACAAATGTTTCTGTACTTTCTGTCGTCAAATCTTCCGCAAGTGTCAGTGTAAACGAACCAGTTCCGCCAGTTACAGAGAATGCTATTCTGCTAGCTTCTGAAGCCCAACCAGAAGAGAAGTCTGCTTGTGCAACTGTTCCAGAAACGCTTTGAATCCAGTAGTAATATAGACCGTCGTCACCAGACAGGGTGAAGTTAACAGAACCGCCTTCGTTTACGCTTGTTGTGCTTGGTGTCAGCGTATATGTGGTTCCAGCAATTGTAAATTGCTGAGACTTAAGCAGCGTTCCGCCTGTCGATGCAGTGTATAGAAGACCTGCAAACAATTCATTGCTTAGTTCAGAACTGTCAGAAAGCGTCACTGAGTTTGTAGTACCAGAATTATTTGTAATCGTTACCGCTTCTCGGCTAGAACTTGTAGGTCTGCTACTCAGAAAATCATATTCATCTGTTGATATGTCATCAAGATAGAAGTAATAAGTGCCGTCTTGAATATTGCTACCTGTTATATTAAATGTAACAGTATCACCTTCTTCAATGATTGAAGGAGTTGAAGTAATGTTATACACAGGTGCAGCGTCGTCGATAGTGAATGCACTAGAAACGCTAATAGCAGGAGAATACTTTGTATTGGTTACGGTGAAGGTACCAGACACCGAACCTACATAGCTGTCATTTGAAGTCACAGCAACCACAATGTTTTGACTTGTCGAAGTCAGCACGGTCGTACCAGAAGTTAACGCAAGTCTACTATCGCTTGCTGCTGCACCCGTAATCGCCCAGTTTAATGTATCACCAATGTCAACTGTATCAGCAGTAATTGCTGCGGATATGCTATTGCCTTCTGTTACTGTACCAATAGACGCAAGACTAAACGTCGGTGCGTTATTTGCAATTGTTATGGTCGCAGAATCTTTTTTGATTCCATCGAACGTCTGGATGATAACTTTGAATTGCTCGCCCGAGTCTGTCAGACTAGGATCAATTGCAGGTGTTATAGCAAATGAGCCCGTGCTGTTTCGAATAAAGAATGGCGCAGGCGATGCAGAGTCCGGCGGTGCTGTAGCAAAATCAGAATCGCTAGTGGTAATATGCTCCACATAGTAATACAGAGTTGTGCTACCACTTCTTGGGACATTTGTACCAGTTGCTGTAAACGTAACAGGCAATCCTTCGCCAATCAGCGTAGTACTAGGTGCAAGAGAATATGCAGACGCAACATCATTGATTGTTACTGTGGTCGAACCTCGTGTTCTGCCCAGTGTGTCACGCAATATCACAGAAAATTGTTCAGAACTTTCCGTTTCGTCGCTATCAATAATTGGCGTAATTGTAAAACGACCAATTGCAGTACCCGCGCTATCATTGATTGACAGATAGCCAGAGTTTAGCAGCGTCGGTGCATTTGTAAAGTCGGACGGTGTTGTACTATCATGACTAACATAGTAGTAGATAGAACCAATGTTTTCAGGTACGTTAGTTGCTGTAACTGTCAGTGTAACAGGGCTACCTTCGTCAACACTACCAGGAGAAGGTGTAATTGTAAACTCACTGGTCGATCTTTGTGATACCGCAGAATCTAACATCACCGCGCTAATTGCTTCGGTAACAGTATCTTCGACAGACACTTCTGCGCCAAGATACATGCCGGCAGGATGCGCAAATAACTTGAAGATATCGCGCCACTTCGAAATGGGAACACCAACACGAACCAGCAAAGCAAATGTTTGATACAACTTATCGTTCGTCAGATAGCGTAAAGAGTCCGGACCAATCTGAGATGCGGTATCGTTTAATGTAAAAACATTTTCTTTTGGGTAATCAACTTCGGCGTCGAGCCCGTAGAACGATCTAAAGAACCATTCAATCGCAAACTTCGTACCTTTCGATCTAAACAAATGATTCGAAAAGTTTGCGGCTGCTCTTTTCTCAGCATCAGTATCACCAAAGCCTTCGAAATATGCTTCGCCAAGAAGAAACTCGTCTTCAATAAACGAAAGCAAAGTGATATCTGTTTCATTGATATCACGCGCAGCAAACAGGTGATCAAGAAGTTCATTAGGATTGTTCTGATCTTGCCACTCGTAGTAGCGCTTGAGCAGAGAAATAAACTTAGGATATAATTGAGCAAAATGTTCAGGCAGAACACTTTCGACCTGCGTTTGACGCAGATTAAGATGCCTTCTTCTTCTGTCAAGAAATCCGTTATGCATTAGATTTAGACAATATTAATCGTATTGCCCATAGCAGAGTTGGCTGTGGACTGATAATAAAGAGAGGACGGAGCGCTCATCGAAACTGCAAAGACAACCGTACCTGACCCACCATTGTTTGTAACACCAGTAGAGTATGCAGTACCGCCATCGCTATCTCTTATTTCAAGAGGATCAGCGACCGGAACGTTTGTGAATCGATAAGTCTCACCTCTGCGAAGATACAGTACAGGATCGTTTTCAGCAGTCGGGAACCAAACGCTATTTGTATCGCTGAACGTGTAATTCGTCGAACCAGCGGTAGAGCTTAAATCAAAAGTATTCGTAACCGGAGTGTTTTGCACATAAGCAATCACTGCGCCAGTAGTAGGAATGTAGCCGGAGCTATCGTAATTTTCAATGCCATCTGCTGCTGTAATGAACCCATAGGTTGTGATATCATTGATTATATCAGTCAAAGAACCAAACTTAATATCGCCTGTCATATCAACATTACCGCCAATAATCAAATCATTGTTGACGGTTAGGTCTTGATTGACAATCGCATTGTCACCCGAGTCTGTGACATTACGAGTGATGCCTGAAAGGAAATTCAGTCGAGTAATTTTCTTTGTGGTGACTGCAGAGGTATCATTGATTACAAGAACGTCATTGTCTTCGACATTCTGTAATTCTGCTAGCTCTGATATTCTAATGTCTGCCATTGTCTTTCCTCAACGCTATAGCGATATTTATAGCGACGCGCTTTGTGTTAGGGTGCCTGCCATGAAGACATTACCATCCGAATCTATCTTGACTTTCTTGACGCCTTGATAAGCAAAGAAAAGCTTGTTTGCACTTTCATACATTTCCCAATTTGCTGTCGAGAAAATACTTGTAGAAAGTTTTTGTGTCGATGGAATATAAGTTAAACCAGTATTGACATTTACATTGTCATTACCAGAACTGATGCTTCCGAGATGTGGATAGTAAGTAGAACTATCTGCAGAAGTAACAGCCGTAACTTTAACCGACGTAGCAAGAGTTGCACTGTCAGCAGAAATATTGGTGAGATTAGATCCGTCGCCAGAGAAGAAACTAGCGCTAAGAATATTCGTTTGCGGATCATAAACCAGATCCGAGATTGTGCTTACACTGTCGTATCCAGTCTGTTTGGTGCGCAGCATGAGATAATGCACACCGTTAGAATCTAGAATTTTAGCGTCTGTCTGCTCAGCAGTTGTAGTCACTGCAGTGCTTGTAATACCTGTAAGACCAGAACCATCGCCGTAAAGCGTCCCTGTGACCAGAACATCATCAAAAGCATGAATAACACCTTTGACATAAAGATCACTATCGATGGTTGTCTCGCCGTAGATTCTAACACCAAGTGCAGAATCATCAGCATTCGACAAGGCATTTGCTGCTACTAGAGCAAACGAAGCATTTAGCGCACTATCTGCTTTGACATTGCCCAACAAGCTTCCATTACCAGAAAAGAATGGTGCAGACAAAACGTTCAGATTTGGATTATAATTAAGATCCGAATCGGTTTTTGCGACATACGCACCATTTACAGAATCGACAAATGTCAAATAAAATAAATCGTTTGAACTGTCTTCTTGAACAACAATCTGAGCAGCAACTGCTGCGGTTTCTGCAGCAGAAGCGCCTGCAAGCAATTCGCTTACAGTAACCTGCTTTGTTTGATTTTCGTTAGTATCGACAATGATTAGAACATCATCGTCTGCTGGCGTAGCGCCAAGAGCATCTAAGTCTGTTATTCTAATGCCAGCCATTGTTAACCTCTTTCAATCTGTGATTTCAGCGCACTGACTTCATCTTGTAATTCTTTTATTGCAGCGAGCAGAATAGGAACCATCTTACTGTAGCTAACCGTTTGATATTTTGGTGTGCCGTTGCTATGAAGTGCATCTTTATCACCATTGACCAGATAAGGAATCTGCTCTTGAAGTTCGTGGGCAATCACACCGATTTCTTTTTCTAGAGAAGTCGTAATGTTGAATTCATATATGTCAATATTTGTAAGTTTATCTAGCGCACCCGTAAATGGTTTGATATTTGACTTAACACGATAGTCAGACACAATACCGTCAACATATGCTTTGACAGCACCAGTGGTCGGAATCGTAGTGTCATTGTCATTGCTTGCAACACCATCGGCAGTATCGACAAATTTCGTGACAGTGATGTTTTCAATCGCATCTTTCAAAGAACCAAAAGTGACGGTATCATTGACCGTTAAATTGTTTGTTGTGAAATTATCGACAAACGCACCCGTAGCAGAATCTCTAAGATTGCTTGCATAGTTCTTAAACAAATTGGCAAAGGTAATTTTCTTAGTCGTGTCTTGACTGGCATCATTAATGACCAGATAGTCATTAGACGCAGCAGTTGTAAGCTCTCTCAGACTAGATATTTTAACGCCTGCAATTGCCATGTTAAATCCTCAAAAAATCGTTTAAAGTATTTATAACGGTATCACGGTAATATTGACCGTGCCAATCTCTGACTTACCACCAGTTGGTGTTGCTCTATAAACAAAAGTGTCTGTGCCCGAGAAGCCAGCATCAGGTGTATATCTGAAAACACCAGTGTTTGTATTCAGAACAGACAGCGAACCATTCGACGGATATCCGCCCGCAGCAATTGTGTACTTGACTTCATCTGCTTCGAAAGTATCGTTCGACGCCACATTGATATCGATGAAGTTCTGCCCTAAACCAAGGTCGAGTGTTGCAGTATCGCCAATAGCATCAGCCTGTGAAGAGACAACAACCGCAACAGTGGTTCGAATGCTCCCGCCCCCTATTGTATTTGCTTGCACAACAAAACTGTCTGTACCATGCCAGTCAGAATTTGGTGTGTAAGACCAAGAACCTGATGCAACAATACGACCTGTTTGCGTAGTGGTGTTTCCTGTCAAAGACGCAGTTGCAGTTCCGTTTGTAGGTTGTGTCGATATTTCTAGCGACTCAATATTTCTTGGTGCATAATTAATCTTGAAGTTGCTGTTTGTAACTGTACCACCGTCTTCGCTAATCGTGCTAGTAAGCCCTTCTTGACTGAAGCCACCAAGCGAAACATTTCCTAGAACGCCAGTCTTGCCAATCTCATAGAAGTTAACATCTGCTTGAGTAATGATAGAACTTGACGAAGAAACGTTTTTAAACAGACTCAACTTCATTTCAAAATCAAGTGTATAGATGATTGATCTTCTCGCTTCAAGCAAGCCTTCAAAGTCATCACTAAAAGTAATACCTGTCAGCGAAATAGGCGTATCTTCCTTTGTATCAAAATCATCAAGTGGCTTGACAGTCACCGTATACTGTGGTGTAAAGTATGGTAGAATCTGTTCAACAATCTGCAGCGCATCGTCTTGTGCTTTTGCGTATATATTCAACTGAAAACTTACAGTGTACGGAACTGGTGTATAAACTTCTTGCGCACGATCTTGTAGCCCATCAGGAAATGCTACGCACTTATTCATCTTCGGTAACTGACGAGAAGCATCATAGTTCATTGCCATAATTTCAAAGGACATTCTTGGCAGCTTGATTGCTACTTGACGCTCTGCTTCTTCGCCGTTCTGCATTGCGTCAATTCTAGCAAGAAAGTCTCGCTTAGGTGCGTATGACAGAGGCACCTTGACTTGGCTAATAACATCACCTGCAGCGTCAGTTCTTACAACATTAATATTGTTAAACAGTGAACCAAATACAGCCACTGCTTTGCGAATTCTTTGATGGTAAAAATACGGACCAAACATTATGCAGGGTCTCCAAACGGATTGCTTTCAGAGAAGTCAAGAATATTCGTAGCTTCGGTGTCAAACACTGCGTTCTGCTGACTTTCTTGCAAGTCTTCTTCACCCACTGCAGTTGGCTTGCCACCAATACCGTTCTGATTCTCTACGCGATACTGTGTGCTGAATGTATGAAACTCACCATCATCTGCACCCGCATGCGCGACCCATACTTTGTAGTTAGACGAATCTGCGGCGTCAATCTTCACAACATCACCAGTGACTGTAAAGCCATTTGGATTTGTCTGTGTCAGTGTATCGCCAATCTCAAACTTACCAGTGTTTTGTGCTAGATCAAATGTAAGCAAACGCTGATATGCGTGGTAAGTTTCGATATTGTCAATCTCAAGCCCAGTGTCGAAATCTTCATCATTATATTCAAACAATTCTGCACGAATACGAAACACGGGGAGGTCTTTCAGTTGATAGAAAGGATTCTCAGTCTCCACTTTCGTAATCTCAAAAAAAGACTTCGACAGTGTGAGATAGATTAGATCGCCTTCGCGAGGGCGATAAAAATTGCTGGTGTCTGTATTCTCATAGTATTGAATCGCACTGTTCCAGCGACGACGCGCAACAATGAATGTCGCAGCGTCACGAATTTCTACACCAAATTTTGTGAAAAGATCCCCTTCCCCATCAAAGCCTTCGGTGTTTTCAATGTACATTTCAATACGATATGCATTGTCAAACCTAGAAGTTGCGTCATCGTCAAAAATGGTATCGCGCTTGACAATTTCACGAGGTAAATAATAAACATCTTGCCCATAGATTTTCATCGACTCTATTATAATATCTTCATAAAGTCTCTGCTCTGATGGCGTGCCTTGAGTGAAATATCTATTGACTGCCATGTTAACCCACGAAGAAATCGACAGGCAATTCTTGCTCGGATCTCAACTTCTCTTCTAGTCTTTCGATGTCTGCGCTAGCATCTTCGAAGATTTGACGACCATTAAGTGTAACACCGCCAGGTAATTGCATCCCTTCAAACTTGCTAAGATTCGCGCCCCATTGCTGCTTGATCAAAGCGGTTGTGTAGTCTTTAATGAACATGTCATTATAGATGCTTGTATGCGTCTCGGGATCAATTGTCTGATAAACTTCAGCCACGAGATAATCATCTTCTTGAAGGTCTTCGTCTTCGAAATCGCCCCAAATATACAGACGATTTTGACGACGCGAGAACTTCACAGTAGGATGCCCGTGAAGTTGTTGATCGATCATGCTCAGATATTGCTCCATCTGATACAGATACGCAAGATCACCCGCAAAGTTAATGAAGTCGCCCATGTTATTCAAAAACATCTGATAACGGATGTCAAACAGATTACCAGAGGAACCATAAGTCGAAGAGAACGGAAACACTTTCGAAACAAAAATAATGTTCGACGAAATAGGCACATAGCCGTTCGTAACATCATCTGCAGTTATTTGATACTTTAAATAAGTACGAATGGTCGCATCACTATGAAACTCTTGGTATTTCTGAATGGCATCGTCAACTTTGTCTTCGATTTGATCGACATCAACATTGACTTCAAGCACAGGCTCACCGAGTCTGCGCAAGCAAAAGTCAATCAGTTCTTGTCTAGATGTTGGTGATGCCATGTGTTATCCCCAAAGAACTCCGCCAGCAGAATCGTAGATTACTAGCCGTCTGCCCGAACCGTCTAAGAATTGCCCACTAAACTGCAGATCAGAACCAACCGAAACGCTATCAGTGGTTGTCAGTTTCTTGACAGTGATTGCATTGTCTGTAGAGTCGCCGCGTGTGGTGACAGTGTGTAATGTGTCTTGCTCAGAGTCTGCAACAATCTCTCTAAAACCAATTACATTATTGCTGTCAATCGTCAAGAAGAAGTTTTCGAACGGTGCGCTGTCTAGCTGAGTGAGACGAAGTTTACCAAACGTCAGACGATTGAGTGCAGGATTATAGCTGAAACTAGAATCAACGTTTGCGCTATCAACACCGCTTAAAGTACCTACAAATGCTGGGAAGAACTCAGCATTCGAATCAGTAGTTTCTACAATGATTTGACCAAATGCGCTGTCAGCTTCGATTGGTGAAGAGAAAACTTCACCAGTAAGTTCGTCGATATAAAGCGCTAGATTTGTTTTGTTCGACTGAACATTACCAATAAACAGTTTGCCTTCGACGGTCAAATCTGATTCTATGATAAGCTCTTTGTTCATCAACCAAGCATCGGGCAAAGCCTTATAGTAGAACTTTGCGTTTGCGCCAGCAATCGTAATACCAGCACTGTCTGCTGCTGCAGCGTTTGGTGCGCTATCTGCTAGAACAATGTTCTTGTCATTGACAGAAAGAGTGGTCGAATTAACAGTGGTTGTGGTACCATTGACCTGAAAGTCACCATTGACGATAAGACGACCCGAAATAAATGCTTCGTCATTTACTGTCAGCTTATCATTGACGACAAGAGTACCATTGATGATACCAGAACTGTCGACCGTCAAAGCAGCAACTTGAATTGGTCTGTCGGTTACATTACCACGAGTTGCAACTGTATCAAGAGTATCAGCATCGAAAATACCATCATCAAGACGACGATAACCAATACTATCATCACCACCGTCTAGAGGATCACCTTTAATGAATAGGGCATAAAGAGAAGAAGCATCTGCAGAATCAAGCGATCCATTTTTAAAAGACAAACCACTGAGTCTAGGATCAGTGGTAAATCTTCTCGTGCCATCGACATTAGAAACCACGAGAGCGCCATCAGAGTCTGGGCGCCCAAAGTTAGGTTCTGCTTGATCAAGCGACAGGTATGTAAAGCGATCGGAGTCTAATTGACTCTGTGATCTAAGCTTTACCTTCCCGCTTATATGCTCTATTTGTTTAGCCATTTAGAGATTCCAGATAACTTAGTACCAACTTCATGTTGCTGCCCGAACCTGGAGATGCAGAGCAACGCACACGATTTGTTTCTTCAACAATCAACTTGCCAGTAATCAGTCCAGCAGCATCTTTTGGCAGAATCGGAAAATCTTTTACAAGTTCTGTCGTCAACACAGCGTCACGATCATAGTGAGAGAACGTGACAGTATGCTCAGCAGAATCCAGATTAGCGACCTGCGCCATCAGAACGATTGCTGTAATACCAGACGGAACAACATAAATGACATCGCTATCCCCAGTAATGGGACCTTCTGGGATGACCGCAGTTGTTGTTTTAAATGTATTTAGTGGGATAGCCATTTATCAACCCTCAAGAGCTAGGATGTATGGAGTTAGAATTGCGTACAGCGATCTTTCGAAAGTCTCACCTTCGATTCGACCAGCCTGTCTGCGGATCGTAAGTTCAGCACCGATTCTAAAGTCACCGAGCTGATCTGTACTTGTGAATACCACCAAGCCTTCGTTTGTTTCCGAATCGAACACAACTTCTTTTGTTGCGTCAGGAACACCACCGTTCTGAGGAATGGCAGTGAACGTGTTTGTACCTGCGCCCACATATTCAAATGTGTGAGAACTTGAGGTAATTACAGAACGCTGTCTGAATGAAATTGTCTGATTACGCTTCATGTTTTGATTCAACGGCGGTTCGAACTGTACGTTATACACCCCAGGACCGACAGAATCAACACCGAGAACTGTATAATAATAGTTTTCAGAATCAAACTTGATTGCATCACCATAGTTTGGCTTCTTATATGCGCCGTATGTATTCAGCCAATCAGAAGAGTCTAGATTGATAATTTCGTTAACTTGAACAATATCATCAAACTTCTGATAATCTGAATCAAGAACACCAGAGTAAAGAACTGGGCTACTACCTGTTGCTACAAGACCGAAGTCACCAAAACTGGTGTTAGAGTTTGTGATAGAGCATTGCCCACCAGTCTCTGCACGAATCGAAGTCGCAGTAGAAATTGTGAAGATAGATACCAACTGAGCATAGCCACGATTCAGTAGATATACACCAGTTCCCGCAGCGTTATATTGAGTGAATGCGTCAGATACCATCGAACGCAGACCCCAGCACTTCGAACCATCAATCTTCATACCGATACCATCGGTCGTGATAGAAGTACAGTTCTGCACATAAGGAGACTGGATGATGAACGGTCCTGCTCTTGGCGAGTCAACATTCGGGTTGAATGCTACGCAAGCAGCGCCGCTCTGGTGATCACGGAACGTAATGTCTTTCAAGAAGCATCCGCTCTTCACATAGAATAGATCAGAGTCTACACTGTTCGGGCGAATGGTTGTGGTTCTTAGGTTGTCACCAACAATAGCAACTTTCTCGGGTAACTGAATTGGGTTCTGAATGACATAATCGCCAGACTTGAGATAGATCGTAATATCGTTAGTAGCATTAGCGCGTTGTACAGACTGAGTAATGATTAGATTTCTGTCGTCATTAATAGACTGAATCGCATCACGCAATTCAGTGCTTACACCACGAGATACCAGATTCGGTTCTACAGCAGCAGCAACACTATCAAGATTGCCCGCAGTAACTGCGCCAATCAGAATGTCAAGAAGTGAATCTGTTACCGCTTCTTCTGTAGTTGTAGCATATTGCCCGCTATTACCAGAAGTGTCAGCACCTGCAGTCAGATTCGAAGTCAGGTTATTCGTGATGATTTCACCAATAATATCTTTCAAGTGACCGTAAGTCTGTGCAGTTGCAACTACTTCAGGATCAGCAGCGCTATCACCAAGTTGATTTGCACCAAAAGAATAGTATGCTCTTGTTACAATATTCGTGGCAAAAGTACCGCCATACATTACGTCAAAGGTAAGACCGTCTACAATAAAACCAACGTCTCTTCTGCATCGAACACTGTCGTATTCTAACCCAGGGATGTTGGTCGAAACATATTCGATGATTTCGCCTTTGAACCACTCACGGTTGTTTTGTAGAATAACTGCAGCATCATTTGCATCGGGCGTAGGAAGAACAGACGGCTCTGGAAAAATAAGATCATCTGCAGCAACTTCTGTGCTTTGCTGCCCATTGACCAGAATGTCAACCACTTCTGACCAGTGTCTTGCATTTCGTGCAAGCGCACCGTCATAGCCAGTGCTGAGTTTTACTGGATCAAGTGACGCAATCGCACCCTTTGCTTCGTTAAATGCGCTTCGTGTTGCGACAATCTGTTCATCAATAACTTTGACAGAGCCTGCTCTTTGATACGCAAGACCAGAAGTCACCGCGTTGTAGTTTGTTCCAAAAGCAATATCGTACTGAAGACCGTCAAGAATAAGCCCTAAGTCACGGCGGCAGATAGATTCGTCGAATTCAAATTCTTTGAGAGTTGTGATAAGGTCAACAGCAGAGTCAATCGTTTGAAAAGCATCAGCAAGAGAAGTACCTAAATTACCAGGCTTACCAGATTTAGCAACATAATATACATTTGGTGTAGGATCGTCACCGACAAGCACAACATCGACGACACCATTTTGATCCCTCTTGAGGTACATTTTACCATCATGAGTATTGATCGCAATCTCGCCGAGAACAAGATCGGAACTATCCGGTCTTCTGTTCGGTACGCTCGAAATTTTATTGATTAATCTTGTGTCTGCCATCTTTGCTCTCTATGCTTGCAATACTTTATTTATTAGAATGTTCCGCCGGTCAAAGTTTGTGCTGTAACCAAACCTTCTACTGACACCGAGAATTGTTCTGAATCAAAGAATACAACACCAGGCGTGTTTGTTGTAGCAGTAGGTACTGCAATTGTCAACTTGTCGCTATCATCACTATAAGTCAGTGTAATTGCCTGCCCTGCGCGAAGAAGTTGGAAAACATCGCTGTCAATAAACTCGCTGAGGGTTCTGTCTCCAACAAAAATATCTCCGTTGAGTCTTGCAGCCCCGCCAATCGTGACATCAGAATCAACCGAAAGATTTGCAATCGATGCAGAGTCTAACGTAGAAAGACCAGCAACGGTCAGATCATTAGCGACCGTAACACTAGAATCAAATGTTGCACGACCCGCAACGTTTAGCGTACCATTAATTGTGACATTGTTAAGAATTGCATCACCAGTGGTAATCAATTCATTAATGGTAAGAATGCTAAGAACTTGCAGATTGTTGATTAGCGCAGAATCACCGACATAAAGCCCGCTGATATTTGCGCTGTCAGCAAAGAGTGCGTCAGAACGAAGTGTATCGACGCTACCAGTAGAGTCTACAATAATAGCGCTAGAAGCAGTCAGTGTGCCATGCGGATGATTGAGCAGATCAGTGAAATACTTACCACCAATGACATCAATTCTTTCTGCTTGCAGAACACCGTCTACAGAAGAGTCGCCGCCCGCACCAATGAAGAGTCGATCACCACCTGCACCAAAGCCGTCTGCAGCGCTTCCAGAATCTGAGAAGTAAGAATATGCAAGTTCGCCAGTGCGCAGCACCAGCGGGTCGCCAGCAGTGCCAGAGCGACGAATAAGAATCTGTGCGCGATCAGAGTCAGAAGGATATGTACGCCCATCGATAATTTGCTTCGACAGCGTAAGAACAGGGCGCCAAGTTTCGGTGTCAGAGTCATATGCAAACAGCGAACCGTCAACAGCTCCAGCCGTTACAAGACCTGTGATTGCATCGATGTCAGCATTAGAAGAAATAACGGCGGCACGATAAGGCGTACCATATGTTATTTTACTTACGAGTGTTCTACTGCCTACTTGTACTATTGACATGCTGACCTCATGTTACCGAAGGAGTTACAGTGATAAGCCCTTCAAGAACTCTTTCTACGATTACGTTAGAATCGCTATCCATGTACGATATTTCCATATCATAAACGTAGCGTCTTCTACTATTTAGCGTACTTGTAACAGTGTTTGAAAGAGACAGATTCACAATACCGGCAGAAGTAGGTACGGTAACATAAGCAGTGAATGGAATTTTATCAGAGTCTGAGACATCGTACCGCGTACTCATTTTAGCCGCAGCAGAAAATCCAGATAAATCTTTTGGAGAGCCATCGACATTTGTGAGATAGACATCTAGAGAAACGTCAGATCCCTGATCAATGGTCAATTCTTCATATCTTGCCATAAGTCTCTAATCCAAAAACAAAACCTTATGGCTCTATTTATAATATTTTAGGCGTGAATGTCTTCAATAATCCAATCTTGAATGCCTTGTGACATTTCAGATCGATCAAGCACAAACGCGATTGTCATTCGTAGAGAGTCATTGGTTCTTGCTGTGTGATAAACTAATTTTTCTTCGGGATCTTCATACGCACCGAAGTACCCTGCTTTACATTGCCATCCTTTAACATCGGGAATGACAACCATTTCTTTCTTCTCATTGTCCCAGTGTTTCCAGTATCCGTCTCCTGTATCACTCCATGTGAAAATGAAGTTGAACGCAGAAGCATTGGCATTGTTATGCCAAGAAATATAACCCCCAGGAGGATACACACTAAACAGTGCATTTCTTTTTAAATTAAAAGTGGTCTGTATCTTTGTCAAAAAACTTTCTAGATGAGAAGACACAGCTCCAATTTTTTGTGTTACTTCATTTCCTCTTGCAAAATTTAACTTACCTACAGCAAACGAATGTGAAGTAACAATTTCAGGAAATCCATTATGATTTCTTCCCATTGATTTCACAACATCAAAGTATTCATCGCCTGTGTAGTAATCAGCATCTTTCTTAGTAAGTCTTTTTTCGCAACCACAAACCACAGATTTGTAATTTTCGTCTTGCACAAACCATAGCGACTCGTTTAAAATGTCAAGAGCAAAATCATTTAAAGGAATATCTTTCATTTAAAACTCTTCGTGTTTGGCAGATGCGGCTGAATAATGCCTAATCACCACTGGCTTAATATTGTGCTGATATTTATACCGCGAAAAAAAGTTCCATCTAGCGTCATCTTCAAAGATGCCTACTTTTAAATTTTGATACTTTGGTTCTTTCTTGACAAGCCACCAGAGCGAGAACTGGTCCCATCTTGAAAGTGATCGTGGATAAGTATGAGTATCCCAAGTGCCGTCACTCTTTGTCGGCCACCATGTTCCTGCATATTGTCTTACGGTCAAATCATACCAATCATTCATAAACTCACGCACTAGAGGATTGCGCATGTCATAGAGACAAACAGCACCACATAATTCAAATTGACCAGCCGGGAACTTCAGTTCAGCATAACAATAAGAGCGCTCTTCAGGCAGACCAGTAAACAGTACGTCATAGTCGCCTAGTTCATCAAAGACATGTTCAATGTCTTCATGCTCTACTTCTGTGTCTGCATCGATATAGAAGCTAAGATCCCACGGTGATTTTGCCATACCCCAAAGCTTTGCGCGACGATGATCATCACACAAAACAATTTCGTCAGCAATTGATTCTCGCCCGTCAAGAAACTTTTCTTCTGTGACTAGGCAGACTTTTGCTTCGGGATAGAAGTCGCGAATAGATTTGATCAAATTTAAAGCAGAGACATAGAAGAAGCTTCGGCGCGACGCTACAACAACGTATCCTTTACTCGGCTCGCTCACTAGATTTGTCTCCAAACATACCCAATTCTTTTGCGATTAGAATGGTTGCAAGTGCATTCATTTCAACTTCGTTTTTTGCGCGGCGAAGTTTTGTGCGTAGAACACGATCATTTGAGTTTTTAATTTCATCAATCTCAAACGCTTGAAGTTTTAGATTAAAAAGTTTTTCTAGCTGAGCAGTCTTTTGCTTCTGTTCAGCGATAGCTCTTTTTTCTTTTTCTTCGCGGTTCTTTCTTTCTTTACGCTCTGCAGTGTTCTGATCTATTCTTTGAATACCAAACTTTTCGACAACTTCTTTGTAGTTCGGGCATTCAGAACCATCAGGGCGAGTCTTCTTAAATTGAAGAACATCTTTTTTCTTTTTATTAGACTGTTCATCTATCGTGGTCAGTCTAATACATTTAACTATTGATCTATCTTCAGTTTCCCAATATGCATTATCCAGATATTCATATTTCATAAATTACCTCACAATCAAAGCCAATCCATCCGACAGAATCATTGCATCAGCACCCAAGGGAGCAAAGATGAGAGACTGCGCAGTTGTTCGCACATACAGCGTATAAGTCTCAAGTTTAACAGGCGTTGAGAGTCGCTGCCCTTCATCCAAATACGGTCCAACATCAGTATCATACACTGCATACTCATTACTATATTCAGCAGTATATGTCGCACCTTCATAATCAGTAGTATATGTTTCAATAATATCAGTACCAACATACTCTGCAGTATAATCTCCTTCGTATGTCAGACCTTCATAGTTTGGTGTATAGTCACCAATGTACGATATTGAAACTGTTCTTGTGTACTCAGAAGTGTAGTCACCAACATATGTAGATATGTAGTCAGCAGAAAAATCGCCAGTATAATTTTCACTGAACTTTCCAATGTATACAGCATCAGATTCACTAGCGTAATCGCCAAGATAGGTTGTTTCACTTTCACTGGTGTAAACTGCATCAGATTCGCTGACATATTCGCCTTCGTATACTAACTCACTTTCACTTTCATAGTTTGCGCTGAAATCACCAGTGTAAGTTGCATCAGATTCACTGGTATAATTACCTTCGTAATTTATTTCAGCGTCAGTAATGTAATCTATAGTTGATTCGCTGGTGTAAGTACCTTCATAGTTTATGAATACTGGACCAGCATAGTCACCAATATAATCTATGTCGATTGAAGTGGCACCACTGCTCAGTGCTGTACACGAACCAGACGCACCACCGGGGCTTGCTGCATAAATAAAACCTGAATAAGTTGATCCAGATACAAAGCCAAAACTAAATCCTGTCTTATTGCTGAGAGGCGGGTTTTCTAATCTAAATCCAGATTTTCTTAAGAAAGTGCTTCCGCCAACAGTTTCATAAACATACCAATTATAACCAGGATTGGCAAATATAAACTGATACGACCAACCAGGCGGGGCTGAATATGTCAGATGAGTGTAAGTACCGATGTAGTTTTCTTGAGGCAGTCCTACATAATCGCCTTCATATACTGCTGAACTTTCGCTTGTATAAACAGCATCAGATTCGCTCGTATATGTGCCTTGATAAGTTATAGAACTTTCACTAGTATAATCGGCTGTTGAGTCACCAGTGTAATCTGCAATGTAATCAATGGTGCTTTCGCTGGTGTAGTCTGCGCTGAAGTCACCAGTGTAATCAATTGTGCTTTCGCTAGTATACGGTTGATTATAAGTCGCAGTGCTTTCGCTGGTGTAATCTGCGCTAAAGTCGCCAGTGTAAATAATACCAGATTCGCTAACGTATTCGCCTTGATATACTGCAGAGCTTTCGCTTGTATAATCAGCGCTGAAATCTTTTATGTAGTCTATTGTACTTTCACTGGTATAATCAGCGCTAAAATCACCAGTGTAAGTTATTGAGCTTTCACTGGTATAATCAGCGCTAAAATCACCAGTGTAAGTTATTGAGCTTTCACTGGTGTATGTTGCACTAGATAGTACTCGGAAAAGTCCGACACTAATTTGATCACCTCTATAGTATCCAGTAGTCCCTATTTGTTGACCAGAAATAACCGGATATCCATTGAATCCTATGCCAGACCCAGAAAGTGTTCCACCAAAAGTATAATTGTAAACACTTGAATCCCCTTCTTCAGGATCAATGCTTACTGTAGCGCCAGAAACTTCAGAAAGACCAATATAATCCGTAGTAAATTCTTTTGCATAACCTATTGAACTTTCGCTAGTATAAGTTGCACTGAACTCTTTTGCATAACCTATCGAACTTTCGCTAGTATAAGTTGCGCTAAAATCACCGGTATAAGTTATTGTACTATCACCAGCGTAATCAGCAGAAAAATCACCAGTATAGTCACCAGTGTAAGTTTCGGTGAAATCACCTAGATAATCTATTGTGCTTTCGCTTGTATATGTCGCACTAAATTCTTTGACATATCCTGCTACATAATCAGCAAGAAAATCACCGGTGTAAACTATACTGCTATTACCTTCGTATGTTGCACTAAAGTCTTTAACGTAAGTAACGCCAGTGTAATCAGCAGAAAAATCACCGGTATAATCAGCAGTAAATTCTTTTGCGTAATCGCCCACATAATCTGCGCTGAAGTCGCCAGTGTAATCAGCAGAGAATTCAAGTGTGTACTCACCAGTATAGGTAACAAATACGCTAGGACCTTGATAATCGCCTACATAGTCGGCACTAAATTCTTTAGTATAATCACCTACATACAGCCCAGAATAATCACCAACATATTCTGCAGTAAACTCTTTAATGTAATCTGCTGTGCTTTCGCTCGTATAGACTGCTTGGAAATCACCAGTGTAATCACCGATAAATGTTGCCGTGAAATCACCAGTATAATCAGCAGAGAATTCGGTCGTGTAATCGCCAATATAAGTTGCGTCAAAATCACCAGTGTATGGAAGTTCTGATTCGCTAGTATAATCTACAGAGCTTTCGCTTGTATAAGTAGCGCCTTCGTAGTCACCAGAATATGTCAGCAGTATATCAACGCCTTCATATTCTGCGGTATATGTTTCAAGAATATCAGAACCTTGATATGTGCCTACATAATCGCCAACATAAGTTTCTTCGTATGTTGGGCTATAATTACCTTCGTATTCTGCTGTGTAATCAGCAACGTAAGGTTCAACGTAGTCTATTTCGAAGAGCGCAAGACCAAGATAGTTTTGATCTTCTTCGTATTCTCTTACGGTGTTAACAGCAGAACCTTTTGCGAGCCAGATACCGGCTTCAGTTGGCGGCCCTTGTTCAGAAGAGCGCAGTTGATATGTCCCGATCTTTGTGGACATGATCAGACTCTTCATTCGCTCACCGAATGTAAATTCAATTTCGGGGTCTGTCAGTTCTTTGATGCCCGCAAATACACCACTGAGTCTGAAAGGCGCTAGAGGGCGAACAGTCGACGGAATAGCTTCTGCTTCTTGCTTGATCCAGATAGAATAACTTAGCTCGGAGCCATCGCTTCGCGTATCGACAAAAACGTCTTCAAGAAATACTGCCCAGTTTGATCCAGGTGAAACCGAAGCGAGTTTAAACGTACCAGGATAATCGTTCTGAAAAATAGACGATAGAAGTCTTGTACAAATTAAATCAAGTTCGAAGTCATTAACTTCTCTCAGACCAGCAGGATCAAGGTCTTTGTCCCAGAAGAATGGATTTCTTTTAAAAGAACTTTCTGTGATAATACTTGCAACGCTAGAATCGTTTTGATACAGATCATAGACATCTGTACTACTAGCAGGTCTTTGCTGAGGCTCGACGCGAACAGTACCAAGATAGAGACTATCGTTCGAAGTCTGAACAGGATTATTCAGATCAGTAGCAGCAGCATTGACAATAATGTCAAGCAGACCTTCTTGAGTTGGCTGAATTCTAAAAGTAGCACGATATAGAGAGTTTAGAGACGCATTCTCAAAATCTTCCCACGTTACTTCAGTTTGTGTGGTGTTAGTAGCAGCAGGTTCTGCAAAAGAAGATTGTGTGCGCAGGGCAGAACCAGACAAGTTTATCTGGTATTCAATTTCATTGAATCCAGTACCTGTGTGAAGAACGTTACCAACAACAACAATATCAAGAACATCACCAACGAAAATTGTTGAAGGAAGTGATGTGTATACTGCATCAAATGTAGTTGCGTGAGTAGAATTGTCTGGTACAGAACTGTGAATGACTTCGAAAGTTCTAACATGAGCTTCTTCTAGCGGAACCGTAGAAGTGTCATTATTGTAATAAGTGTTTTCGTATTGACCTATTAGTGTTGCTGCGGTGTTCGTAGACAGCGCAGAGAGGTCATTAGGCGACATCTTTCCAAGATGAACACCAGCGCGATATGCAAGGTAATCTTCTTCTGTTAGTAGAAGTTCCTTAAACGCGCCAGAGCCAAAATGTTTGAGAGGTCGTAATGACATGAATTTCTCGACAAGTCAAAAAGCAATTATATCTTATTTATAAGAATTTTAAGCATGCTTTTTATTTCGGTAAGTTCGCTTTCCATCGCGTCAACTTTATCTTTGAGGCTCTGTTCGCTTTGTCTTTTCTCAAGCTTGAGGCGTTTGCGCTCTCGGGCTTGTTCGATCTCTGCAGCATTGAGGTTAATCAACGCATTTGATTCAGTATCACGAACAAGCCCGGAGTGCCCTTTCACCGGCACATATTTTGACATTTATACCGCCAAATAACGTAGTCTTAGGTTTCTCATCGATGGAGAAGCATCAGCACCTTTCATCACAAACTTCACTTGCACTTGGTTAAACGGCTTGAGTGTACCGCCCTTACCTCCTGCGAGCCATTGTGCTTCACGGAATCTGCCGCTGTTGTCATAAGGTACTGCATCAACAAGAGGCTGTTGTGTCCAATACTTCTCATAAATGTTTTCATCAGCAGACGCAGTACGATAGTACATTACGATGTCGGTAGCATCTGGAATATTGATTGCGGCTCGTGCTTCAATACCCACTGCAGCTTGCTCAAGGAACACTGGAGTTGTAATATGCTTCGAACCAGTTGTTCCACCATACGGCTGAGTCTCATCAACAGGATTGATTGCAGGTGTCACATCCGGATTGTCAATGCAGAAGCCCACGAGAACAAGCGACGCTCTTTGTAGATCAACCACAGGCGAAACATAGTCGCTTGCTGTCTTCAGATCCACTTTGACATAAGAAGACGACACGCCAGCACCAAGATTTAGAGTTTCTGCAGCAACATTATACACTGCTTTTGGTGTTGCAAACTCAACGTTTTGCTTAGGCGTGATGCGCGAGTATTCTTCGTCTTGCGACCAACGTCCCGCAGCAGTGATTCTTGTACTAGAAATGTTCTTACCTTCAGTGAACTTAGCAGAAACATCAATCGAAGTATTGTTCGGAATGAGTGTTTCAATATAAGGATTAGTCACATTGAAGATTGCGTTTCGACGCGACAACACTTTAGAACCACCACCAATCGAAGAACTGGTAGCATTAGGTGCAGAACCACTCGCAGAATCATATCTGAAAGTAAAGCCATGAATGTCTGCAGAATCGACAGTGTGGCTGCCGTTGAGCCATGCCGATGCTGTGATACCGCCAACGTCTTCTGCGCTGTCGATAAACGCTAGATCGCCTGGCTCAAGCCCGTGACACATGTGATGCACATAGACTTTCTTTGTACCTGCATATGTCTGCAGAGGATTGCTCTTGAGCAGCTTAGCAGGCAGACTTGCATTCTTCAGAATCAAGCTTGCACCACCAAGATCGAAGCTTGCTCTCTTCAGCTTGTACATGAGGTCTTGGTCTTTAGTCTCAATCCAGAACATACCATTCTGAGGCAAGAACAGAGAACCAGGTGCAGGCTGAGTTGTCACAATCTTCGACGTAGAACCAAATACGGGCTCTTTTGTCTTCGCGCTGTATAGCTCATAGTCAGTAGACTGAGACGAAACAACAATTGCGTAATGTGTCCATGGGTCTAGATAGATGGGCTCATCAAACGTAAATGTTGTGGGCTTAGACTGAATCACAGAAAGCGTAGCATCAGCGCCGATTTCTGTAACGCTACCTGGATTCAGATACACATGAGAACCAGGTACAATCTCGTGATTCGACGGGCGACTATTTACTACAGGGCGCAGATGAATCGAAACAGGCAGATTACCAGTGTCTTTTGTCTTGAAGTATAGTTGAATGCTGGTCAAAACCACACCAAACTGATTGTCAACATAGAATGTCTGTGCGAGCGGATTCTGAGGTGCATTCATTGTCGAAACAATGTTAGACGCAAACTGATTCTTGTCAACGTCAACATAGTCCGAAAGAACTTGAGACATTTCACCAGTGTTGTCAAGCCCGCGCAGTGCAGCAACGGACAGACCAGCAGCACCAGGACCATACTTACCTGCTAGCTTAGGATCGACAATCTTGACCTGTGCTTCGCGAACTTGGTTCGTATAATCTTGCAGTTCTTTTGCACTATATGTTTGCGGGAAGTTTGCCCAGTAAGGAATCGGCCAGTTATACTCATTCGGGCGAGTGCTAGTCAATTGACTCCAAACAGAACCTTTCGCTGCATAGTACGCAAACGCTTTGCTACCTGCGGCAGCCCAGTCATTGGTGTCAATGTCAAGAAGCTTGAACTCACGAATACCAGAACGATATCTTTGCCCTTATGTCTTAACTCTTGCTTTTTGATTTACTTTAGAAAGATAGAAGTCAGGTGTAATGTTAGGCACAAAGAAAGAACCAATGATTTCACCATTCGCGTCAGAGATAAGATCGGTAGATCCGCTTGGGTGTGCAGTGATTGCTTGGTGAGTACGCTGGTTACCGTTGTCATCTGTGCGATCAGAGAACTGCACAAACGTGGCTTCTTGACGACACCACTGTGTCACCTTCTCGCCATCAAAGAACGGAGTGAACTTGGTGTTTGGCTTCAAGCCCTTTGCATGGAAGTAAATCTTTCTAGAACGAATCCATGGAATCAAGGCAAGATCAACAATTCGCTTACCTACAGTTTCGCGCAGAGTGTCAGAAGGAACAA
>Ga0181591_10000809_pt1 | contig 26124 bp, 19 predicted proteins | sample 071ome_33_FD_133757 | JGI IMG/M metagenome (GOLD analysis project Ga0181591, IMG submission 133757) | Coastal salt marsh microbial communities from the Groves Creek Marsh, Skidaway Island, Georgia - 071412AT metaG (megahit assembly) | ecosystem: Environmental > Aquatic > Marine > Intertidal...
CCAAGGAAACTTATGGGTGGCAGATGCTTTTAACGGGCTAATGCGGGTGTCTGCCGAAGGGGAGTTAAGCTCGGTCGTGACGGAAGTAGACGGTATCGGCGTCCATTATGCGGATGACGTGGATATTGCTGCAAACGGTAAGGTGTACTTTTCGGATGCCTCAACTAAGTTTCACGCTGCTCAATACGGCACGTTTGAAGCGAGCTTATTGGATATCAATGAGCATGGAGGCCATGGCAGACTGATTGAGCTTGATCCCGTAACAGGCAAAACACAGACTATTCTTTCTGGTCTGAACTTCGCTAACGGGGTTGCGGTGAGCCATGATCAGGAATGGGTGTTAGTGAATGAAACCGGCAGTTACCGAGTGTTGAAAGTTGGCATTGGGGCGGCAAATCGCCTTCAGGTAGAGGTGGTCATTAAGGAACTTCCCGGCTTCCCCGACAATATTTCACGAGGTTCAAATGGCGTTTACTGGCTGGGCTTAGTGAGCCCGCGCAGTAAGCCACTGGATATGCTGTCGCAATACAGCGAACTGCGTAAGGTGGTGCAGCGCTTGCCTGCGTTCATGAGACCAAAGGCGAAGCATTTTGGCCATCTTATCGCCATTGACGATAATGGCAATGTGGTGCACAACCTACAAGACCCCTTGGGAATGTATGGCCACACGACCGGGGCCTTAGAAGTGGGTGACGACTTATATGTCAGTAGCTTACATGAGGCTGCATTGGGCAAGACGGCCAACATCAATTCGGTGGGCGATAAAATGCAGGCTCAATCAATCGAATAGAACGGAGAATTTGTGACGTTTGTCTATAGTTATAGGGAGCTCTGGAGCAAACGTCATGAATATACAAAGGAAGTTAATCCTTGGAGCCGTGATTCTCGGCTTCCTCCCAATTTTTATAGGTGCCATTTTTATTGGTCAAAGAGCGTCGTCGGATGGCGATGCCTTGGTGCGAAAGCAGGTACAACAACAGTTGACCGCCGTGCGCGAGATCACGGCAGAAAAAGTCGAACACTACTTTAAAACCATCGAAAACCAGATTGTGACCATGTCCAATAGTCGTATGGTCATCGATGCGATTCAGGACTTTGAAGGTGTGTTTGAGCAGCACGCCGCGGATTTGCGAACGGACGTTAGCGACATCAATAGCTCGTTAACATCATTTTATAAAGATCAGTTCAATGCCAAGTATCAGGCGACCAACCCAAACTCGGCGTTTGACGGAATGCAGGCGCTGCAAGGATTGTCGCCTGCCGCTAAAGCATTGCAATACACCTATATCGGAAACAACCCGAACCCTCTAGGTGAAAAAGACAGGCTATTGCACGCACAAGACTATACCGCCTATACCAAAATACATGCGTATTACCACGAGGCTTTTCATGAGTTTTTAAATCGTTTTGGTTATTACGACATATTTTTGGTGAGCCTGGAAACAGGTGAAGTGGTTTACAGTGTTTACAAGGAACTGGATTTCGCCACCAGCTTACTTGATGGCCCTTATGCTCAAAGTGGTTTAGCTCAAGCATTTCGTGCCATTAAAGATGCGAACGAACCGTCGGCCGTGGCGCTGACGGACTTTGCACCTTATACCCCATCCTATGAAGCGCCGGCTTCTTTTATTGCTTCTCCCATCTACGACGTGAACGAAAAAGTAGGCGTATTAATATTTCAGATGCCTATTGATCGGCTCAATGAAATCATGACTCACAAACAAACTTGGAGTGATATCGGGCTAGGTGATACGGGTGAAACCTATCTGGTTGGCCCTGATTTCAATATGCGGAGCCTGAGCCGTTTCTTGATTGAAGATAAGGACGGCTATTTTGATTTACTCAAGAGCATTGGCCTAAGTGACGGAACCATAGATCGTATTCGACAGCAGAATACGAGTGTAGGGTTACAGCCAGTCAAGACCCTTGGTAGTGAAGAGGCTCTGAGCGGGAAAACAGGGTATTCCGGGTTTGAGGACTATCGGGGTGTCCCCGTTTTTTCTGCTTACCGACCCATTGAGGTAAGGGGTTTTAGGTGGGCGCTCATGAGTGAAATTGACCAGGCAGAAGCGTTCGTATTTTCAAATGAATTAACGAGCGCCATCTGGAAGGCATCAATCATCACCATTGTCATAGCACTGTTTGCGGCTGCCATATCGGGTTGGCTTTTTTCCAAGTCCATTATTACCCCTATATTGCGTACGGTGAACATGTTGAAGAATATCGCGAAGGGGGATGGTGACTTAACTCAACGCCTTGATGATAGTAGTGGTGATGAAATGGGACAGCTTGCTTCTTGGTTTAATCAATTTATTTCCGATATACAAAATTTGGTGGCTGATTTAAATAAAACCATCGAAACGTTAAATCAGAACGCGTCTGAGTTTAGGCAGGACAGCACAAAAGCGGAAACGGCCATCGAAGCTCAGAATCAGATGACTCAGCAGATATCCCATTCAATGGCGCACTTACGGAGTGTGGTAGAGGAAATCACACGTCATTCTGATTTATCGGCCGACTTAGCCGCCAATACCGCGAGCGCGTCGACAACGGGCTTAGAAGTGGTGAAAGCCTGCACCCAGGCCATAGAAAATTTGTCTACGGATATCCAACATATGGTCGACTCCATTAATTCATTAAGCGACAGCAGTAAGAAAGTGGAAGAGGTTGTAAGTGTTATACAAGCCATTGCAGAACAAACCAACCTACTTGCGCTGAACGCGGCGATTGAGGCCGCTCGCGCGGGGGAAAGTGGTCGTGGTTTTGCCGTTGTGGCTGACGAGGTTCGCAATTTGGCACAGCGAACACAAGACTCTACCTCAGAAATAGGCGAGTCTATTTCAATGATGACGCAGGGTATTAGTCGGGCGGTCGAACTAGCGGATAATTCAAATAACTCTGTGCAACAAGGGCTTGGAAATGCGAAAGAGGCCGAGGAAACCTTTCAGTCCATTAATAGCAGTGTACTAGAAATTCAAAATACAGGCGCGGCCATTAAAGATGCAGCTCAACAACAAAGTCAGGCAAGTGATGAAGTCAACTCGGGGATTGTGAGTATTGATAATGGCGCAAAAGAAACCACGAAGCTGGTGTCGGCTATTGCTACGCGTAGTGGCGAACTTGCCACGATGGGACAAAGCCTTAAACAAACGGTATCTCGTTACCGAACATAACCTAAAACAAATTTATTATTCAGCCACGGCCATGAGAATGGCCTGGCCCTCGCCATAGCCCTCAGCACAAATCTTAAGATCTAAACGCTTATTGGAAGATGACGAACCCAGTTGGTCGAGGCGATCGAAGGGTTTTGGAATGAGGTGTACGCTTTTTAAATCTAGGTCTTGCTGGGTATTGGGATCATAAAACAACGCACTCACCATTTTCATTAAGCGTTTAATGTTATCCAGTAAATGCTTGTCTAGTGCTTTGAACTCTAATGCAGCTTGAACGTCACTGTCGGGTGCGTTATCGAAAGCACAGCCAAGGATAACGGCTGCGCGTATATCCAAAATGCAGACGGCTTTGATCACCTCGGTATTCAAGTCTGAAAATAAAGCCAAAACATAAGGGAGGTATGAATAGTCGATGGCATTTTGTTCCGTTTGTTCGATATGCAGCGACTTAATAGTAAAACCGTCCAAAATCTTATTGAGTGCGGTCAAATTAGGAAGTTGTAACTCATAGACCGTGGTATCAAGCTCTGGATTGTAGTCAGTGAGAAGATGTTCTCCCTCAACGGCCCCTTGCATGATAGGTAAAATAGTTTTGCGGAACTGATCGATTTGAAACGGCTTATGTATGACAAAAAGTGAGCCCGCTTGTTTTGCCTCAAGAATCCGCTTTGGATCCGTTTCAGTGGTGACGAGTCCGGCTTTAATTTTCATACCTCGGTTTTCCATTTCTCGTAGCAGTTCTATACCAGACATATTTGGCATATGCCAATCTGTTATCACCAGATCGGGCTCCCATTGCTCTAATATAGACAGGGCTTGCTCACCATCGTTTGCCATTCGGACTTCATGGTCCACATAGCCTGTCTGCTCGAGGCTTCTTCGAACAATGGTTTGCATTGCGGGACTGTCGTCCACGATTAGGAATTTCATATGGGCAAACAAGCGGTCATAGACTTTAATTAAGTATAGTCAAGGTTATGAATGTTTGTGCTGTTATATGAGCTTGGAATACATCCTGATACTAGAGCTAGCCTCAGTGATCGTGATCATCACGGTCATCGCGCTCATTATTTGGAGAGATAAGAAGAATGAGATTCTAGCGTTAAAAGACATTAACGATGAGCTGCTGGTTCAGGTGGCTTCGTTGCAGTCGCATATTGAAGCGTTAAATGGCCAATTGGTTCAAGTACAAGGAGAAACCATTTTAATTGAGGCCGAAATGGAGGACGCGCTGACGGATGATGAGGTTGCCTTTGAGTCAGGCTGGGCAGAAATGGAACAGCTGGCTGAGTCACAAAAGTCTCATGTTTTAAAGCTTTCAGAGGAACTTAAAAATCAGACTCTGGACCTAAAGACGATGGAATCGGAATTAGCCTTACTTAAAAAATCATTGGAAAAGTCTGAGCGTCGCATTCGAGTACAAAAGAAAGAGTTGGATACCTCGAAGAATAATTTAAAAGAAGCTAAGGATAAATTAAAACATGTGTCCCAAAAAGTGCTTAGCATGGGCGGCCTTGAAATAAGCGAAAGACGCCTTAAGAAGGATAAAGATCGGCTTCAAGGTAAGATCGATGATTTGAAGAAAAAATTTGAAGACCAAAAAATTATATCTAAAAAGCTCGAAGATGAGCTTCGTGTGAGTTACCGGGCTTCTGAAGTGCAGGAAATGAAAGACGAGTTAAGAAGTATTGAAGAAAAGCTGAAGCGGGTATCGACTGAAAAAGCGTTCATAGAAACCCATTTTCAGGCGCTGGTGGAGCAGGGGGATCCCGATGACTTGAGAAAAGAATTAGAACGGGCTCACAGAGAGATCCAATTATTAGAGCAAACCGTTCTCGAAATGGATAAGTTGGTATAGTATGTGTTCACAAAACATTCATCGTTGACCTGTACGATTTCCGTTTTTAAAACAAAGATAAAAACACTCGGTTGAGTTATGAAAAAAATCTACCTTCTTATTTCATTATTTATGATTAGTCAAAATACGCTATCAAATGATGGGTTGACCCTCATGGCGGGTGCTTATGACGTTGACGTAAAGGTGCTTCAGGACTTTGTCGAAAGCTACAACTTTAAGTGTCCAGCGGAAATTACGGTAGAACAGCTAAGTCAAATGCTGGATCAAGTGAATGAGGATACGCCGCTGAGCGTCATGCTAGAAAGTTCGAAGATGGATTGGCGTGATATATATGTTGAGGCGAGATCCGGAATAGAATGCTTAACACCGGGTGCGGTGTCTAAGGGGTATTAGTCGGTTTCGTGATCTTTTTCCGGCGGCCTGATTTGTTTGGGTAATGTCATTGAAAAGGTGGTGCCATGCCCAAGTTTGGACTGTACTTCTATACTCCCTTGCAATTTGATAGTGACCAAGTTGTAAATAATGTGCATGCCTAAGCCTGTTCCACCGGAGCCGCGCTTGGTTGTAAAGAACGGGTCAAAAATTTTTCTTCTGACTTCTTCTGGCATACCACAACCATCGTCCCGATAAATCAAACTATATTGCTCCACCTCGTCCACGATGGTTATCTGAATATTGCCTTGATCTTCTTGGCTGTAAGCATGGAGTAGGCTGTTCATGATGAGATTGGTTATGATTTGTGAAAATGCACCAGGAAAGCTTTCAATAAAAAGATCGTCATTGCAGTCAAGCGTGACGGCCACATGGTAGCGTTTTAAGTTCGGCTTTAAGGTATAAAGGGTTTCATCGAGGTACTCTTTTAAATTAAACGCTCGAATCTCGTCGTGGCTTTGATCAGCACTCACCTGCTTAAAGCTCGTCATTAATTCACTGGCACGGTTCAAATTTGCCGTTAGTAAGTGCAAGCCATCTTCAAATTGGTCGATGAAATGTTTCATGTGGTTTTTGGTCAAGGTACCAGCAGTAAATTCCCCCATCATTTTTGTTAACTCGTCTTCGACGTGGCTTGCGCTGGTTTTCGCCACGCCAAGCGGCGTATTGATCTCGTGACTGATTCCTGCCACTAGACTTCCAAGTGAAGCCATCTTCTCGCTCTCCACTAGCTGACTTTGGGTTTCCTGCAGCTCGCGCAGGGCTTTTTCGGCCTTGTCTTTTTCTGACGTAATCATGCGGTCATGGCTGATTTGTTTTAACTGGGAATCATTGAAGGTTTTAACCAGGGAACCGATTTCATCTTCGGATTGCCAGTTGACGGGGTGGAGTTCACCATCGTTCTGAAAGGCTTGAACACTTTGGGTTATGGCTTGAATCGGGACGACGACCCATCGATGAAAAACCCAAAATATGACAAAGAATAGGACAAGGATGGCGACTAGGGCGACAGGGATACGAGAGATCAAAATAAAGTATAGACGTTCGTTATCCAGCTCGACTTTGAACGAAGCTACGATCACGCCGATATAGTTGTCTTCATAAATGATGGGTTCGCTATGGAGGATCGCGCCGTCCCCTGGGTGTTGGCAGCCTGCTGGTGTCATCTCTTTAAGGTTGGCATCGGAAAGCAGTTCGATGCAACGAATATAAGGGCTTCGTGCGTATTGGTTGAGATAATTGCGAATGAACAGCTGGTCTAGATTCCATGTCGGTATGGCCATCGTTTCTGCTAGCTGTTTGATTTGGGTTTCCACTTGGTCTTGTTGTCTAGTGCGCAGACTTTCCGTTTCGATATAGGCGATAACACCGGCGTAGACGACCCCTACCAACAATGAGATAGGCAGTGATATGACGAAAAGCCGCTTAACGAGGCTGGTTCCAATAAACGCCAGTGACAAAGTGTCCTCGATATATGTTCTATCGATAAAGAAAATGATCCTTAATAGAGATTAGGCTGAAACAGGGCGCTGGGCCAATTCGCGGTTAAATTTAAACGCTTGTTTGTCTAACAAGTGGACTGTCTGGGTGCATCGCGCCAAAAAGTGCATGTATGATCGGTTTTAATGTCATATACTGGCGATCCTCTAGGGGAGGAGATTTCGTATTTTCCCCTGAGTAAAACAATAATAAGAATTATACGGGTATTCATGTCCATGAGTCGCATAAACCCTCTGTCTGTCTCAGAAACACTGTCTGGTAAGCAAATCTTCATCACGGGTGTTACTGGTTTTCTAGGAAAAGCCATTCTTGAACGTCTACTTCGGGAAGTGCCCGATGTAGCTCAAATCCATGTCCTTGTAAGGGGTTCTAAAGGACTTACAGGCTTTGATCGATGTATGAAAGACGTAGTTGGTTCAAGTGTGTTCGATACGCTGCGATCCTCCCTTGGTGAGCGCTTTGATAATTTGATCGAGCGTAAGCTTTCCGTGGTGGAAGGGGAGCTCACAGAGCCACTGTTCGGGCTCAGTCAGGAGGCATTCGATCACCTTGCGAATGCCTGTGACCTCATAGTGAATTCCGCAGCGAGTGTGAACTTCCGTGAGGCCATGGATCAAGCGTTAGAGATTAATACGCTGTCCCTCAACAACATTGTGGCGCTGGCCAAGTCGGGAAGCGCAGAGCAAACCCCGGTGCTTCAAATTTCTACCTGTTATGTGAACGGATTGAATCGCGGCATCATATCTGAGGATGTACTAAGGCCCGCATCGGGCTTAATAGACCCTATTGATCGTGAGACGTATGAAATTGCCCCTGTCATTGATCGCATTCAGCAAAAAATAGAGCGGATCAAAGAGCGGTTCTCTTCTAATGAGAAGAGCGAGCAGAAATTGATTGAGTTGGGTATTCAGCAATCGCGCCACTACGGTTGGAATGATACGTATACCTTCACAAAATGGTTAGGCGAGCAGTTACTTATACAAGGGCTTTCAAAACAGAGTTTAACCTTGCTGCGCCCTTCTATCATCGAAAGTGCGTGGACCTCTCCCCAGCCGGGGTGGGTTGAAGGTGTGAAAGTCGCTGACGCGTTGATTTACGCTTACGCGAAAGGGCGTGTAAGCATATTTCCTGGGGAGGATAGAGGGATTCTAGATGTTATTCCTGTTGATCTCGTGGCAAATTCTGCGATTTTAAGTTCTGCGCAATTATTGGCAGGCCAAAAGAATGTTCGCATTTACCAATGCTGTAGCGGCACAGCAAATCCGATCCGCCTTAAAGACTTTATAGCTCATATTATGCAGGCGTCTCGCGAGCAATATACTGAGCTACCAAAATTATTCTCCAAAAAACCAGAGCATAGTTTTAAAACGGTATCGACTCAAAAATTCCAGTTATACATGTCTGCTTTAACCACCTTTACATGGGTTAAGACGAGTGTAGGGCGGTTAATGGGGTCTCATTCGGCCAACTCATTGATGACGAAAGTCAAAACTACTGCAAGCCTAGCGGTCATCTTTGGCTTTTATACGGCCGCAAGGTATCGTTTCGAAAGCCGTAAATTGGAGCAATTACAGGCTCGTTTTTCCCTTGAGGAGCAAAAGCGCTTTAATACCCGAGCGGATCAGTATGATTGGCGTACGTACCTACAAAAAGTTCATCTGCCTGGTTTACATAGGTTTGCCCTTGCTGACAAACCAGAATTAGAGCCGACGGCTTCAACGGATGCCGAGCGCAAGGTAGCCTAGTGACTGGCTAATGGATTGCTTGAATAGAGCAATCCACCTTGGTTCTTTTAAAGACGGCTCACTTGCGTAACGACGATTTCAACGGTTTCTTCAGGGCTGACCTGATATCGCCAAACCACGTTAAAGTTTCGTAGCTTGGCCCCGTAGGTGCGTGTGGGGTCTATCTTATGGAAAGCGGGCCTTGGGTCATAGGCGATCACGTCCTCGATGAAGGATTTATCCGTGTCAGACAATGTTTCCTTTTGTTGTAGATCGAAAAAGACGTTTGTTTTGGCTGGCGCCTGCTGAGCGAAATCGTATTGAGCTTCGGGAATGCAATCGCTATAAGGTATGTAGGGTTTGATATCGATGATTGGTGTGCCATCCACTAGGTCCAATCCCGAAACGGCTAACACTACATCTTCGTCTTGAACGGAAATGGACTCGAGCTTCACAGCAGATAAGCCCAGTGCGTTAGGTCTATGAGTGGCGCGGGTTGCGAATACCCCCATGCGTTCGTTGCCCCCCAGTCGAGGCGGTCGCACTCTGGGTTTCCACCCTTGATCTATGCATTGATGGAATATGAACTCGAGCCATATATGCGAGCAGCCCTCAAGACCTTCGACGATCTTGGGGTTGTTAAAAGGACCTGTTAAGCAAATTTTGCCCAGTGCGCTTTGAACTAAACCGCTTTGCCTTGGGGTCGCAAATTTTTCTTTGTAGTCGGACTGAACGTATCCGATGGGTTGGATTTCAAATTTCATGGCGAGATTGTAGCCTCGCCAACACGTCTACACTAGACATTTGTTTTGTCAGGCAGGCGTACGCGCTTGGTTTACTTCTTCTTTTACGCAGACCTTGTTTCGCCCTGAATGTTTTGCTCGATATAGGGCTTGATCGGCGCGGTCGAGCAATGAATTTGCTGAATCCTCTGGAGTTTGCACCGAAAGCCCTGTGCTGATAGTCAGTTGTAATGGGCCTTTTTCAGTATGAATGCAAACATCGCATATTGTCATGCGTATGCGTTCTGCAATGAGTCGAGCGTTTGCGATATTGGCGTTGTTCAGTAACACCACGAACTCTTCACCGCCGTAGCGAAAGCAAATGTCCGTTTGGCGAATGCATTCTTGAATTTTTGTTACGACGGTTTTCAATACCTGATCGCCGACAAGGTGACCGAAACCGTCGTTGATGGCCTTGAAATGATCTAGGTCTAACATCAGTAGGCTCATGCTATAACCGTGTCTTTTTGCTAACTCCATTTCCCTTAGTAGCGCATCATTGAGGGCGATGCGATTACCTGCGCCGGTTAATGGGTCCTTAAATGCTTGTTGGAGCGCATCTTGATAACGCATGGCATTTCGAAGTGGGTAAATGAGTGTGCCGAGTAATGCTTCTAAGTTGGCTAGCTCGTGCTCACGGAATCGAGTGTTTCTATAAAAGGTGAGTTTGCCTAAATGTTGGCCCTTTGTTTTTAAATTGTATTCACAACTATGCACACCGCGGTTTCCAAGGCTGAAATCAATGGCGTCACCACTTTGAAAACGAATGGCATCGACCAAGACGGATTCGCCAATTTCTCGCTTGAACAGGGAGAGAATCTTCTGATAGTCCAAGGTGGTTTGCAAAAATGTAGCTAACCGAACTAGGGTGTCACTTTTGACCTGTGGCTTAGCGGCCAACTCCGAATAGGGCGTTAGCTTTTCTTTTTCTAGCGGTGAAACATTTGACATATTCGTGGCCATGGGGACCTCTGTTTCGTATTGCTGCACTGAACTGGGGTAAAGCGATATCTGTGCCAAAAAGGAGGCCAAATAAATATTTCAAATAAAACAACTAGTTACGGGTGCCTTGTAACCAAACGTAAAGTTTGAGAGCGAACAGATCTTGCCGCTTTCTTAGGTGAAGGGTGTCAGTGACAATTATTTGAATGGGATTAGGGAAGAATTGATCAGTTTATTGGCGCTTTTAAGCTAGATGTTCAGATTCCCTCAGCCCATGCTGAGAGAGTTCTATGGTCCAGCGCCAAAAACGGGTGTTTAGGCATTCAAAACAGGGTAGGTAAGGGCTTGCCCTTTAATATTTTGGCTATCAGGCCCCATGAGATAGACAAAATCAGGTACGAGTGCGTCTGGCGTTTTAACTTCAGCAGGGTTTTCAGCGGGATAGGCTTCAGCACGCATGGTTGTGCGGGTGCCTGCTGGGTTGTAACTATTAACGCGAACGTTGCTCACGTTTTCTAGTTCGGCATGCATGGTTTGCATAAGGCCTTCGATGGCGAATTTTGATACGGAATAGGCGCCCCAAAATGCTTTTGCCTGACGGCCGACACTGGAGCTCAAGAAGACTAAGCTGGCGTCATTCTCAGCGCTTTCCATCAGTGGTAGTAGGGTTCGAGCCATCAAGAACTGACTGTTTACGTTCAGGTTGATGACTTTGGACCAAGTATGCCAGTTGTAGTTCGATACGGGGGTTCTCGCGCCAAGGGCGGATGCGTTTAGTATTAGGCCATCCAGCTTTCCGAACTCTTGTCCGATCATGTCGCGTAATTGAAAGTAGGCTTCCTCAGGCGCGCTCTCTAAATCAAATGGCACGATCACGGGCTCAGGTAACCCTTGCTTGAGAAAGTCGTCGTAAATCTCGTTTAAGGCATCTTCTGTTCGGGCAAGTAAAATAACGGTGGCGCCTGCTTGGGCTAAGCCATAGCTGACAGCGCGACCGATACCGTAGCTGGCACCGGTAACCAATATGACGCGTTGATGAAGAGGGGTCTGTGATTCAGTCATTTTGCTTTCCGTTTGGGGCTTCGCTTGCCGCCTTTTGACGATTGGCGGATTATAATTGCCGCATTTTTAAGGTCAAATGTGATGATTTAACAGTCTAGGTGGCTTTGATTAAAATGGTTTTCAGCCAAGTAGACAATTCTAGGGCAGAAGAGAACGTGTGGTCTGCCTGCCATTCGTACGCCTCATCCGGATGATGAACGTAACCATATCCCGCTGCGACCGTAGGCATATTTGCATTCTTTCCTGCCTGAATGTCTCTTTCGTGGTCGCCAATGTACAGGCACCGGCGAGGATCTAAATTGAGTTGTGAGCAGGCCAGTAGCATGGGCTCGGGATCAGGTTTGGCGCGAGTGACGTCGTCGGGGCAAACCAAGGTTTGCATTTTGTCTAGCCAGCCAAGTTTGTCTAAAAGAAGCACGGCATAGTGTCTCGGTTTGTTTGTCACTACTCCCCATGGAATGTTTGCGTTAGAAAGGTCATTTAGCAAGGCTTCAAAACCTTCGAACAAAGCACTGTGATCTGCAATTTTTTGCTCATAAAGATCAAGAAAGTGTTGTCGTGTACGAGGGAAATCATCATGGTCGGGGTCCATGTTGATGGCCAGTTTGATCATGGCTCGTGCACCATCGCTCACAACCTTTCTAATTTCACTCTCCTTAAGAGTGGGAAGTCCGTGTTCAACTCGTAATAAATTTACGCAGTGTATGAAATCCGGGGCTGTATCGACGAGAGTTCCGTCTAAATCAAACAGTACGCCTGAAATATCTGTGTTACTTGCTGGTGTCACGTTAAAGTCTCTTGCGCTTATTCAGGCTTAAACGTTTGAACTAAATAGTTCACATCGGTATCGCGACCTAAAGTGTACACCTTAGTGATTGGGTTATAAGACATGCCTGTCATATCGCCCATAGTTAAGCCCGCCTGTCGAGCCCATGCTCCCAACTCACTTGGCCTAATAAACTTTTTGTAGTCATGCGTGCCTTTGGGAAGCATGTTCAGTACATACTCAGCACCCACGACGGCGAATAGGAAGCTTTTGGGGTTGCGGTTTAATGTGCTAAAGAACACCTGTCCACCGGGTTTTACTAGTTTAGCGCAAGCCTTAATGATGGAACTTGGATCAGGTACGTGCTCGAGCATTTCGAGGCAGGTGACCACATCAAATGACTCTGGTTGTTGTTCGGCCAATTCTTCTACCGCAATTTTTTGGTAGTTAATGTCCAATTGGCTTTCTAATGCATGAAGTTTGGCGATCTTAAGTGGGGCTTCTCCCATATCAATACCGCTGACTGACGCTCCTCTTTGTGACATGGATTCACACAGTATGCCGCCGCCGCAGCCTACATCAAGCACGGACTTGCCCGCTAACTGAGCTCGCTCGTCAATGAAATTGGTGCGCAGAGGGTTAATATCATGTAGAGGTTTAAACTCACTTTCTTTGTCCCACCAGCGGCTGGCAAGTGCTTCAAATTTAGCAACTTCTGACTGATCTACATTCGCCATAACAGTGTTCTCTTGATGTTTCGATTTTGTATCAATACGTTATTAAAGTATGCAACTTATTGGTCGTTGCAGCTTGCCTGAATTTTGTTTGCCCAGCTTTGAGCTAGCTCAATGAGCTGATGTTCATTCATATGGGTCAGGGCTTTGTTCTTGACCTTTAAATCACCCGCTACCCAAACGTGATCAACCTGGTCTCGAGTGCAGCAATACACAACATGTGAGATGGGATCGTAAACCGGGCGCGAGGCAATGCGATTGAAGTCCACAGAAATCATATCCGCCTGCATGCCGTTGACGATTCTTCCGATAAGCTCCTCTTTGCCAAGGGCTTTTGCTGCGTTGGTTGTGGCCATCTGCAAGGTTTCAAAGGCACTGCAGGATGAAGCATTCTGTGAAACGGCTTTTGCCAGTAATGCGGCGGTTCTCATTTCGCCTAGCATGTCTAGGTCGTTGTTACTTGCACTGCCATCAGTGCCTAAGGCGACGTTAATACCCTGTTCTTGTAATTTGGCGACAGGGCAGAAGCCGCTGGCGAGCTTTAGGTTGGATTCTGGGCAATGAATGACGTGTGTTCCACTTTCTTTTAATAGGTTGATGTCCTCATCGCTCAACGCTGTCGCGTGAACGGCTTGAACGTCATTCCCTAAGAAATTTAGTTTTTGTAATCGTGAGAGAGGGCGTTCGTTGTGCTGTTCGAGCGCCTGATCGACCTCGAATGCCGTTTCGTGGATGTGCATCTGAATCGAAATGCCTAGTTGGTCTGCAAGCGTGCGTATCTTTGTTAAGGGTTCATCGCTCACGGTATAGGGGGCATGTGGTCCGAAGCCAATATCAACCAGTGAATGGTGCTTAAATTGATCGAACGCTTTAAGAATCTTTTCGATGTAATCGTCAGGCCCCGAGCCGTAGGGGGTTGGGAAGTCTAGTACAGGGCCGTAGCACACGGCGCGCATGCCGAATTCGGCGGCTGTTTCAGCGGCCACCTCAGGAAAAAAATACATATCGCTGTAACAAGTGGTGCCGCTGAGCAGCATCTCGGCAATGCCGATCTTGGTGCCGTCTTTTACGAATTCCGGTGACACCCATTTGCCTTCCGCTGGCCAGATATGTTTTTCAAGCCATGTCATGAGTGGAAGGTCATCTGCCATGCCCTTAAACAGGTTCATTGCAGTATGGCCGTGGCAGTTGATTAACCCAGGCATTAGCAGTTGATTGGGTAGTTCGATGTGCTGAGCATCTGGGTATTTCTCGATCGCGTTTTCAGCTGGGCATACATCGATGATGAGCTGACCTTGCACCACAACCGAGTGGTCTAAAAGCACGGTATCTGACTCCATGGTTAATAGCCATGTTGCGGAAATGATTGTAGTGCCGGAACTCATAATTTACTCCCTTGATTAAAAAATGAGCATATTTTGTTTGGGGTGCTTCGGTTGGGAGGCGAGTATACCTCAAATAGGGTGTTTTTCGTGTTTTAATTGGAGCTAATGCATTGATTTATGGTAAAGTTCTCTGCTTTATTGGGTCTAGAACTGCCCAGCGCACGCGGTCCATTGGTTGAGTTTTGATCGGCGTAAGTAAATAGGTTCTTCTTGGGCATAACAATAACGCCCGTTTAATAAGGGCGAACAAAAGGGATACCTGTATGGGTGACTTGAGTAAAGAAATCCTACCCGTAAATATTGAAGATGAATTGAAGCAGTCCTACATGGATTACGCCATGAGTGTAATCGTAGGTCGTGCATTACCTGATGTGCGTGATGGTTTGAAGCCCGTGCATCGTCGGGTTCTCCACGCCATGAATGTTCTTGGCAACGACTGGAATAAGCCTTACAAAAAATCCGCTCGTGTGGTGGGTGATGTGATTGGTAAATACCACCCTCACGGTGACAGTGCGGTATACGACACAATCGTACGTATGGCACAGCCATTTGCTATGCGATATATGCTAGTGGATGGTCAGGGTAACTTTGGTTCTATCGACGGTGATAGCGCTGCGGCAATGCGTTATACCGAAGTTCGAATGGACAAAATTGCTCATGAGATGTTGGCTGATATCGATAAAGAAACGGTTGATTTCGTAGATAACTACGATGGCACGGAACAAATCCCTGAGGTGCTGCCAACGCGCATCCCCGCGCTTCTTGTGAATGGCTCAAGTGGTATCGCTGTGGGTATGGCGACTAATATTCCGCCCCATAACCTAACAGAAGTCGTTAATGGATGTTTGGCATTGATCGATAATCCAGAGATCGATGTTGATGGGCTCATGCAATACGTCACTGGTCCTGATTTTCCGACTGCAGCCATTATTAATGGTAAGGACGGCATTTTCGAAGCGTATCGAACCGGCCGTGGTCGTGTTCAGATGCGCGCCCGTCACCATTTTGAAATGGATGATCGAAATGGCAAAGAATCCATTATCTTCACGGAAATTCCTTATCAGGTGAATAAGGCTCGCTTAATCGAGAAAATCGCAGAGCTAGTAAAAGATAAGAAGATTGAAGGTATCACTGAATTACGCGATGAGTCAGACAAAGACGGAATGCGCATCGTAGTGGAGCTTCGTCGCGGCGAAGTGCCAGAAGTGGTGCTAAATAACTTGTTTGCACAGACTCAGCTTCAAACCGTTTTTGGCATCAATACCGTTGCATTGGTGGATGGTCAGCCACGCGTATTGAATCTTAAGGATATGCTGGAGGCGTTTGTTCGCCATCGTCGTGAAGTGGTGACTCGACGTACTATTTATGATCTGCGCAAAGCCCGTGAAAGGGGCCATATTTTGGAAGGTTTGGCTGTTGCCTTGGCCAATATTGATCCTGTGATTGCGGCGATTAAAGCTTCGCCGTCAGCAGCAGAAGCGAAAGAAAAGTTGATTAGCACGCCATGGGAGCCAGGTGATGTGCTGGATATGCTGGAGCGTGCGGGCTCTGATGCATGTCGCCCTGATGATTTAGAACCTCAGTTTGGCTTTAGAGATGGGCGTTACTATTTATCGCCTGTGCAGGCTCAGGCCATTCTCGACATGCGTTTGCAGAAACTGACAGGGTTGGAACACGACAAACTGATCGACGAATACCGAGTTAAGGTAGCTGAAATTGCAGAATACCTAGAGATTCTGGCTTCTCACGAACGTTTGATGGGTGTTATTCGCGAAGAGCTGGAAGCGATTGTCGAAAACTATGGTGATGGGCGTCGCACTGAAATCGTAGCAACACGTCGTGATTTAACGCTGGCGGATTTGATTGCTGAAGAGGATATGGTGGTGACCTTGTCTCACGGTGGTTATGCCAAGATTCAGCCAGTGAAAGAGTATCAGGCTCAGCGTCGTGGTGGTCGAGGTAAGTCTGCTTCTGCTATTAAAGATGAAGATTTCATCGAGCACCTACTGGTCACGAGCAGTCATGACACGATCATGTGTTTCAGCAGTCGCGGTAAAGTGTATTGGTTGAAAGTGTATGATATTCCGGTGGCTTCAAGACAGAGTCGTGGTCGACCGATCGTGAACCTATTGCCTCTTGAGGCAGATGAGCGTATCACGACAATTTTGCCGATACGTGAATACTCTGAGGGTCATTATGTCTTCATGGTGACAGAGAAGGGTACAGTTAAGAAAACGGATCTGACCGCCTTTTCTCGTCCACGTTCAAGTGGCTTAATTGCTCTTGAGATTGATGAGGGTGATAAGTTGATTGCGGCGGCCATTACGGATGGCTCCAAAGACATTATGTTGATGAGTGATGCGGGTAAGGCCGTCCGATTTGCCGAGGAGCATGTTCGCTCCATGGGGCGCACCGCGAGGGGTGTTCGAGGTATTAAGCTTGGTGATGACCAGCGGGTTGTATCTCTGATTATTCCAGAAGAAGGTGCAACGGTATTGACTGCATCTGAAAATGGCTATGGTAAGCGCACGGCGGTTTCTGAATTCCCGACGAAAGGTCGTGGTACTCAGGGCGTGATTGGCATGGTGATAAATGACCGTAACGGACCGTTAGTGGGTGCGGTGCAGGTGAATGAAACCAATGAAATTATGTTGATCAGCGATCAGGGAACCTTGGTTCGCACCCGTGTGAGTGAAGTTTCAACCCTTGGACGTAACACGCAGGGGGTGACGTTGATTAAGGTGCAAGAAGGTGAGCGACTCGTTGGTGTTGCTTCTATCTTGGATGCAGATGATGATTTACTAGATGGTGAAGAAGGTTTAGGTGCTGATGAAGTTTTGGATGCGTCTGATTCAACCATTGAAGGTGGTGACGAACAATAACAATAGCCTTTAATAGAGGCATAAGGATAGCCTGTGACACAAATGGTGAATCAACCTAATCAGTCTGGTGTGGCGCCAGTTGACGCTACTTTTAGAGATGATGAGATTAATTTGTTCGATTTGGTTAAGGATCTACAACAAGAAAAGGTGTGGATCTTTGCTAGTGTCATGGGGCTGTTGTTACTGGCTTTTGCTTATTTGTTTGTTTCAACCCCGGTGTATTTGCTCGAATCGCAAATCAAGCCTGTTACAGAGAAGCATCTTGTCGAAGTGAACCAGCCTCAACTAGAAGGCATATTTAAGTTAGATGTTGAAGGGGCCTTTGCTTCGGCAAAATACGGCGTGTTTTCAAACGAAAACCGTAAACAGTTTTATTTAGAGCACCTAGATGCCCTTAAGGAGAAAGGGTTTTACGACACCTTACTCACACAAGAGCAAAACTTTTCTGAGTTTAATGAGCGACTGAGTGCATCTGTTAGTAATGACAAAAAAGATGTTGAGATATTTACAGCTGTCTCTTTAGAGTCAGAAGACCCCGAATTTGGCGCTGCGTTGTTGAATGAGTTTGTAAGTTTTGCGCTAAAACAACGCTTAGCGGATGTGAAAGATACGATATCCAGCAAAATTGAGGCTCGTATTAAGCAGTTGGAGTTTGATGCGAGTTTAAAGCGCGAAAAGTATTACACAGATAAGACTCGTAGGCAGCTTCAACTCAGCGAGGCGCTCGGTATTGCCAAGGATGTGGGTCAAGAGAAGCCTTTATACGCTGACAGTGACATTCTTGGCAGCTTTGCTCCGCCCCTTTACATGTACGGGTCAAAGGTGTTGGCGGCAGAGGAACGCGCGCTTTCAGGGCGAAGCAAAAAGGTGCAGTCTTATCCATTAGGCGAGGATCATTTTATCGAAGGGTTGCCTGAAATCCTTTTTGAAATTAAAGAGCTAAAATCGCTCAATATTGATTACTCGAGTGTGCAATTGGCTTTGGTGGATAAAACAGCGCTTGTTCCTAATAAACCAATTAAGCCCAAAAAAGTTTTAATATTGGCCTTGGCAATGGTTGCAGGGCTGTTTGTCGGTTTGATGATTGCTTTGGTGGTAGCTGCTTATAAACGCTACCAAACCGGAGATACTAAATAACTCACGAGAAGTAAGTGCTATGTCGCGCGTGTATAATTTTTGTGCTGGACCTGCTGCCCTACCAACCCCCGTCTTAGAGAAGGCATCGGCTGAAATGCTAGATTGGCAGGGGCGAGGTCTTTCCGTCATGGAAATGTCCCATCGTAGTGCCGATTATGTCGCTATTGCTGAAAAAGCAGAGCAGGACCTGAGAGATCTTTTGAGTATTCCTAGTAACTACAAGGTGCTCTTTATGCAGGGTGGGGCAACTGCGCAATTTGCGATGATCCCAATGAACTTGTTGCGTGGCAAAACGTCTGCTGACTACATTAACACCGGGCAGTGGTCCGCCAAAGCGATTAAAGAAGCCTCTAACTATTGTGACGTTAACGTGGTTGCGTCTTCTGAAGATAAAAAATTTTCGTATGCGCCAAAGCAAGCTGATTTAAAGCTAAACCCTGATGCGGCTTACGTTCACTACACGCCAAATGAAACGATTGGTGGTGTTGAGTTCGACTACATTCCTGATACCGGTGATGTGCCTTTAGTGGCGGATTTCTCCTCTTCTATTTTGAGTGAGGAGTTGGACGTGTCCAAGTTTGGTTTGATTTATGCTGGTGCTCAGAAGAACATTGGGCCTGCGGGTTTGTGTATTGTGATTGTTCGTGAAGATTTGTTGGGCGATGTTGTAGTAGGAACGCCGACCGCCATGAATTATAAGGTTACAGCGGACAATGGCTCTATGTACAACACGCCACCTACCTACTCATGGTATCTTGCGGGCCTAGTCTTTGAATGGCTGAAAGAGCAGGGTGGTGTGAGTGCAATGCAGTCAACTAATGCACGAAAGGCCAAGAAGCTATACGACTATATCGACGCTAGCCCATTTTATTCTAACCCGGTTGCCGTAGAGAATCGCTCTAGAATGAATGTTCCGTTTGTACTGAAAGATGCTTCTCTCGATAAGCTATTTTTGCAGCAAGCTGAAGCCGCGGGTCTATTGAATCTAGCAGGTCATCGCAGTGTTGGCGGTATGAGGGCGAGTATTTATAACGCGGTACCCGAGTCGGCTGTGGATGCACTAATCGAATTTATGGAGTCCTTTTCGGCCCAAAATAGTTAAGTTGTAAGAGGCCACATTGTGGTTGAGCATACTTAGGCCGTCAATTGGCCTCCTATAAGAAAGAATTATGAGTGAAGAAAAAGAGTTAGGCGTTCTTAGGGATCAAATCGACTCATTGGATCAGCAAATTCAACAGTTGATTAATGACCGAGCGCAATGCGCCCAGAGTGTGGCTGAGGTCAAAGCAAAATACGCCGGCGGTGAAAAAATTCAATTCTACCGCCCTGAGCGTGAGGCTCAGGTGTTGCGTAAGGTGATGGACCGAAATCAAGGCCCTATTGCCAACGAAGATATGGCACGACTGTTTCGTGAAATTATGTCGGTTTGCTTGGCGTTGGAAGAGCCTTTAAAGGTGGCGTATCTTGGTCCTGAGGGGACGTTTACTCAAGCAGCTGCCGTGAAGCATTTTGGTCACAGTGCAGAGTGTGTCGGCTTGGTTTCTATAGCGGACGTCTTTCGAGATGTGGAAGCGGGCTCTTACCACTACGGTGTCGTTCCGGTTGAGAACTCGACGGAAGGGGTGGTAACTCATACCTTAGATAGTTTTGCTAATAGTAACTTGCAGATAAGTGGCGAAGTTGCGCTGCGCATTCATCATCATTTCTTAAGTAATGCGTCGTCAAATGACGATATCGTTAGAGTGTACAGTCATCCCCAGTCGCTAGCTCAGTGTCGTCAGTGGTTGGATACTCACTGGCCCAAAGTCGAGAGAATTCCGGTTAGCTCCAATGCGGAGGCCGCTCGCTTAGCTTCCTTGGATCATGCTTCTGCTGCTATAGCGGGTGATTCGGCAGCTGAGTTGTATGCTGTTTCCAAGTTAGCCGAGAGCATTGAAGATATGCCAGATAATACGACTCGATTCATAATCATCGGCCGTAAGCAAACGGAAGCAAGTGGTGATGACAAGACGTCTATTATGGTGAGTAGCCGGAATCAGCCAGGTGCGCTGTACCATGTGCTCGAGCCTTTCCATCGACGCGGTGTGAGCCTAACCCGAATTGAGACGAGACCTTCCAGAACGGGCACTTGGAATTACAATTTTTATATCGATTTTGAAGGCCATGTTAAGTCTGAGGAAATCTCTGGTGTATTGAATGAGATAGGTCAGGCCGCGTCCGAGGTTAAAATATTAGGGTCATACCCTAAAGCCGTTTTATAAATTTTATGGGGCGAGGTGTCTCGCTTAGTGTCTATGACTGTTGATTTTACAAAGCTTGCTGTTTTAGGTGTTCAGGGTTTGCGCCCATACCAGCCCGGTAAACCTATCGATGAATTGGCTCGCGAGTTTGGGTTGGACCCTAAATCCATTATCAAGTTAGCCAGTAATGAGAATCCTCTTGGTCCTAGCGAGAAAGCAATTCAAGCGATTCAAACTGAGTTGTCAGATTTGACTCGTTACCCAGATGGCAATGGCTTTGATTTGAAATCTGCACTGGCTGCTAAGTTGGGTGTTTCGATCGAACAAATTACTTTAGGCAATGGCTCGAGCGATATCCTTGAATTTATCGTTAAGTGTTTTGTCTCGACTGGTGACGAGGTTGTGGTTTCTCAGCACGCGTTTGCTATTTATGGTTTGGTCACGAAGATGATGGGCGGAAACGTGGTTCAGGTGCCTGCCAAAAACTGGGGGCATGATCTGGTTTCAATGGCAGGTGCCATTACCGATCGAACCAAAATTGTGTTTGTTACTAATCCGAATAACCCAACGGGAACGTGGAATACAAAAGCGCAATTAGAAGCCTTTCTCGAATCGGTGCCTTCTCATGTCATTGTTTTATTAGACGAAGCCTATTTTGAATATGTTGATCAGGCTGATTATCCTAGTGGGATTGATTATTTAGAGTCGTATCCTAATTTAGTGGTAACCCGCACCTTTTCAAAAGCCTATGGTTTAGCGTCTTTACGAGTAGGGTATGGTGTGTCTAGCTTGCAGTTGGCAGATCTCATGAATCGAGTAAGGCCGCCTTTCAATGTGGACTCTTTGGCGTTAGCTGCGGCGGAGGCCTGTTTGAAGGACGAAGCGTATGTCCGCCAAAGTAAAGAATTAAATGACGAAGGCATGGCTCAGCTGCAAGCCGGGTTTGAGCAGTTGAATGTGAATTGGATTCCTTCTGTCGGCAATTTCATTTGCTTTGAAGTGGCCGGTAAGGCCGATGAAATTAATCAGGGCTTGTTGTCTCGTGGTGTTATTGTAAGGCCGGTGGCGAATTATGAAATGCCGAACCATTTAAGGGTTTCCATCGGAACACGCCAAGAAAATGAACGCTTTTTACTTGAGCTGAAAGCCCTATTGAAGGGTGAGTAGTGAGCCGGAATTGACCATGTCAATGAATACAGTGATCAATCAACCAAGTTCTGCTCCCATCAAAAAACTGGCCATCATTGGCCTGGGGTTGATTGGTGGTTCCTGGGTGAAGGGATTAAAGGCGGCGGGTCGTGCTGAATCTGTTTGGGGGTATGATCGAAACCTCGATAGTATGGAGCAGGCTCAGGCATTGGGCGTAATCGATGCTTATAGCGATGACGTGACTGAGGTGGTTTCTGGTGCTGATGTGGTTATCTTGTCCGTTCCGATATTGGCCACTTATGACATACTTCGCTCGATTCATTCTGTGCTTTCAAATACTACTGTGATTACCGATGTCGGCAGTGTCAAAGGCTGTGTAGCAGAAGATGTTCGCAGAGTGTTTGGTGCGGATTTACCCAACTTTGTGCTGGGGCACCCTATTGCTGGCAGTGAGAAAAGCGGCATCACAGCGGCTGACGAATCTCTTTTTAAAAACCATAAGGTCATTCTTACGCCTTTGCCGACGACTAACCAGAGTGCGCTAGAGATAGTGGCAAGCCTTTGGAAAACCGTGGGTGCGAAAATCGAGGTGATGTCGGTGGAGCATCATGATGAAGTGCTTGCGGCCACGAGTCATCTGCCTCATCTATTGGCGTATTCTTTGGTGGATACCCTTGCCCATAGCCATGAGAATAAAGAGATATTTAATTATGCCGCCGGTGGGTTTAGAGATTTCACCCGGATTGCCGCTTCGAGCCCAAAAATGTGGCACGACATATTTACCGCCAATAAAGGGGCTGTGCTGGATGCATTAGATCTATTTCAGCATGACCTTTTGAAACTGAGAGAGGCGGTGGCGGATTCTGATAGCACTACTATGATGGGGGTGTTTACCCGAGCTAAAGTAGCGCGCGACCATTTTTCAAAAATTTTGGCACGTAGAGCCTACATGGAACCTATGAAAAGCGACACGATTAATTATATTGCTTCACCAGGACAGTCGGTGAAGGGCACCTTCCGCGTACCGGGGGATAAATCCATTAGCCATCGTTCAATCATGCTTGGCTCATTGGCCAATGGAACGACCGAGGTCAGTGGTTTTTTAGAGGGTGAGGACAGCCTTGCTACTCTGCAGGCGTTTCGGGATATGGGAGTGGTGATTGAAGGTCCGCATCGTGGCCGAGTGACGATCCATGGTGTAGGTTTGCATGGTCTTCAAGCGCCTCCGAACACGTTGTATTTAGGTAACTCTGGCACGTCGATGCGCCTATTGGCAGGGTTGATGGCAGGACAATCATTCGATGTTGAAATGACAGGGGATGAATCGCTTTCAAAGCGCCCAATGAATCGTGTTGCAAACCCACTGCGGGATATGGGAGCAGAGATTGAGACCGCAGATGAGGGTCGTCCGCCAATGCTGATTAAGGGTGGTAAGTCACTGGCTGGAATTGCTTATACGCTTCCAATGGCCAGTGCGCAGGTTAAGTCTTGTTTGTTGTTGGCGGGCTTGTACGCCGACGGTGAAACGGTTGTGACGGAGCCGGCCCCGACGCGAGATCACACGGAAAGAATGCTGAAAGGATTTGGCTATGACGTCGATGTGCAAGGGCCTACCGTTAAGGTGAAGTCTGGCGGCGAGTTAACAGCCACTAACATTGATGTGCCTGCAGACATTTCATCGGCTGCCTTTTTTATGGTGGCAGCCAGTATTGCGCCAAATTCAGATATTGTGCTGGAGCACGTGGGGATCAATCCAACTCGCGTGGGGGTGATCAATATTCTGCGAGAGATGGGTGCTAACATTGAGTTGCTTAATGAGCGCGAAGTGGGTGGAGAGCCGGTGGCCGATATTCGGATTCAGAGTGCTCAGCTTAAGGGGATTAATATTCCTGAAGATCAAGTGCCTCTTGCGATTGACGAATTTCCAGCGATATTTGTCGCTGCAGCTTGTGCGGAAGGGAAGACTGTGCTGACTGGAGCTGAAGAATTAAGGGTGAAAGAAAGTGATCGTATCCAGGCCATGGTGGATGGCTTAGTGATCTTAGGTGTGGATGCGGAAGGCACCCCAGATGGGGCGATTATCAGGGGTTTTGGTAGCGATGGTGCTTTTGGTGGTGGTGAAATTGTCACGCATCATGACCATCGTATTGCGATGTCGTTCACCGTGGCCTCGCTGCGCGCAAATGCGCCGATTAAAGTGCTTGATTGTGCTAATGTAGCGACCAGTTTCCCAGGTTTCGTAGAATTAGCGCAAAGCTGTGGTATTCAGGTTGAAACCGAACAAAATGGATAGGATTCTTCTGAACAATGTGTGATGCATTGGAAAGAAAATGAGTTGTATATGAATCAAATGAAAAAAGTACCCGTGCTCACCATTGATGGGCCCGGGGGTGCTGGTAAGGGTACGATTTGCCAGCTTGTTGCCAAGCAATTAGGTTGGCACCTGCTAGATAGTGGCGCTTTGTACCGTTTAACGGCGTTGGCAGCATCTAAACACGGTGTGGCGCTGGATAATGAGGCCTCTGTCGCTGTTTTAGCCAAGCACTTGGACGTACAGTTTGTGCCGGGTGAGGGCTTGGTGAGCACGATACTAGAGGGTGAAGACGTTAGCCGTGCTATTCGAACAGAAGAAGTAGGTTCCATGGCCAGTCAGGTCGCGGCCTTGCCGGAAGTGAGACAGGCGTTGTTGGAGCGCCAGAGAGACTTTGCTCAGTCACCGGGTGTTGTGGCGGATGGCCGCGACATGGGGACGGTGGTCTTTCCTGAGGCGCCTGTGAAGATCTATCTTACTGCTTCGGCTGAGGAGCGTGCTAAACGACGCTATCTTCAGTTGGTTGAAAAAGGAGTGGAAGCCGATATCGAAGCGATCTTGGCGGATATCCAGGCTCGCGATGATCGCGACATGAACCGTGAGGTGGCGCCATTAAGACCCGCCGAAGACGCGTTAATCGTAGAAAGTACTAACATGAGTATCGATCAGGTGTTGGATGTTGTACTGACAGAGCTGAAGCAAGCTGAGCTTGTTTAGAATTTCGTAGAGCATAAGCCCTCGTATTTATTCCATTAGGTTGTAGTACGGGGCTTTTTTGTATATTTATGTTGGCGTTGGTATGTATATTCTGTATAATCCGCGCCCAAATCTATGTGCGCTTTGACCTTCTTTGCCAGATGCGGAACCAGAAGCGCTTTGTAAAACAGACCCACTAACTGGCATGGTGGTTAAACCTCTTAGGTATATTAATGTCTGAATCTTTTGCTGAACTCTTTGAAGAATCTTTATCTGGTCTTGATATGCAACAAGGCAGCATCGTAACGGGTGTTGTTGTTGATATCGACTCTGACTGGGTAATCGTAAACGCTGGCCTTAAGTCTGAAGCCGTCATTCCTCGTGCTCAATTTCTAGACGACAAAGGTGAACTAGAAGTAGCGATCGGTGATGAAATCCCAGTTGCTCTAGAAGCGGTTGAAGATGGTTTTGGTGAAACCAAACTATCTCGTGAAAAAGCTAAGCGTGCAGAATCTTGGAAAGAGCTTGAAAAAGCATTTGAAGCACAAGAAGTGGTTACCGGTGTTATCAACGGTAAAGTTAAGGGTGGTTTCACTGTTGACGTGGCTTCTATCCGTGCGTTCCTACCTGGCTCTCTAGTTGATGTACGTCCTGTTCGTGATACAGCACACCTAGAAGGCAAAGAATTAGAATTTAAAGTAATCAAGCTTGACCAGAAGCGTAACAACGTTGTTGTTTCTCGTCGTGCCGTACTTGAAAACGCTAACAGCCAAGAGCGTGATGAGCTACTAGCTAACCTTCAAGAAGGTCAAGAAGTGACTGGTATCGTTAAGAACCTAACTGACTACGGTGCCTTCGTAGATCTAGGCGGTGTTGACGGCCTACTACACATCACTGACATGGCTTGGAAGCGCATCAAGCACCCATCTGAGATTGTTAACGTAGGTGATGAGATCCTAGTTAAGGTTCTTAAGTTTGACCGCGAGCGTAACCGTGTTTCTCTAGGTCTTAAGCAGCTAGGTGAAGATCCATGGGTAGCAATCAAAGCTCGTTACCCAGAGAACACCAAAGTAACTGCGAAAGTAACCAACCTAACTGATTACGGTTGTTTTGCTGAGCTTGAAGAAGGTGTTGAAGGTCTAGTTCACGTTTCTGAAATGGATTGGACTAACAAGAACATTCACCCATCTAAAGTTGTTCAAGTGGGCGACGACATTGAGGTAATGGTTCTTGATATCGACGAAGAGCGTCGTCGTATTTCTCTGGGTGTTAAACAGTGTCAAGTTAACCCATGGGAAGAGTTCTCTACTCAATTCAACAAAGGCGACAAAATCAGCGGTAAGATCAAATC
>Ga0181591_10000822_pt1 | contig 26027 bp, 29 predicted proteins | sample 071ome_33_FD_133757 | JGI IMG/M metagenome (GOLD analysis project Ga0181591, IMG submission 133757) | Coastal salt marsh microbial communities from the Groves Creek Marsh, Skidaway Island, Georgia - 071412AT metaG (megahit assembly) | ecosystem: Environmental > Aquatic > Marine > Intertidal...
CGCCATACTACTTACCTAACACCTTATCTAGTTTGTCCTCGACTCTATGAAGGGCTTCCATAACACGACGCATATCTTCACGCATTTCCGTACGAGTGGCGTACTCTTCCCGCGTACGATTTAGGAGTATGTCAATTCTCTTAATTTCTGAAACGAATGTTCGGAACATCCAAAACGCTGGCACGAAAACCAGCGTCAGGATGATGTTCCAAAGTAGCATCATAGAAGAATCCATTGTTAAGCAGCAGCCTCTTCATCTGTCTTCTCAGAAGGATTTAGCTCTTCGTCACGGTTCTTGACTCTGGTGTTCAGAGTAAGGAGTATGTCGTTAAGAGCGACGTAGAACATGTACGCACGTTCACGCATATCTTTCTGGTCGGGGGTGGTACGTAGAATGCTTGTTGAACCGGCGTTCATCAAGTCCTGCATGACAGAGATAAATAGCTCGTTGTTTAACAGAGCCTCTGCGTCATTGCCCATTTTCACTACAGAGCTTTCTTCTACGATTGTTTCTTTTTGCTTTTTTGCCATTTTATTGACCTCAAGTTACGTTAAGTTTTACTTACTATTATAGTAAAGATTGGCGAAAAAATCAAGCGTTTTCTAGGGCTTCGACCCGTGCTAGCAGAGCGTCGTAGTCTGTCTGTAGCTGGTCATGCTTGTCAGAGAGTTCGCGTAGGGCTTTCCACAGAATAGGAGTCATATCGCCCATTGTGAAGTGCTGAACATCAAAGCCGTACGTTGGCTCTATCTCGTTGAAGCTAACTCTAGCATCACTGTATTCTGCGGGTAGTTGAGCCGCTACATCCTGAGACACAAAGCCGAACTCACGCTTAGTAAACTTCTCTGTAGCCGCATCATAGTCAGCCTGATTGAATACGTAAGACTGAGTTAAGCTACTATCTTCCAATAACTGATGATCAGTGTAAACTGGGGAGTAGTAGTCTGCCCTGTTGTTCTTATAGAAAGCTTTTGGTTCAATTGCGTTAACAAAGTCTAGGCCAACAGACAATGTTTCAATCTGGGTCTTATCTCGTATATCTGAAACTGCTGAAATAGAGGTGTCTTGACAGCGCAAGTCAGTAATTGATGAGTTACCCAGCACAAACTTATTGTTGGCGTTAGCAGTAGCGCCATTTCCTACAGCAGTAGCATTCGACCCTGAAGCTTGTGCGCTATAGCCAAATGCACCAGAGTTCTGGCCTGTACTGTCTGTAAAAGCTCCTATCGAACAGCTATAAAGGCCTGAAGCGTATGCTAAGTACCCAAACGCTGAAGCTGTATTACCTGCGTAGCATCTTGTAGAAGAATTGAAACCCGGACCTACCGCACAGCCGCTACTACTTGCATCACTATAATACCCAATAGAAATTGGGGAGTAACCTCCAGATGGTGTTGCTAAATATCCAATAGCTATACCCCCAGCCGTTCCTGAGTTTGCTAGAGGACCAATTGCAACAGCAGTGTTTCCTGCTGCAGTTGTGCCTTCCCCTATAGAAACTGCGTCAGTGCCTGTCGCAGAGGCGGCTGTGCCTGTACTATTAACCACGCCATAGCTACCCAAGCCACCACTGCTACCACCAGCGTTATCGTCAACGTACTTCTTTGTTGCCAAATCGTAGTCATTAGATGGGGAGTAACTTGTGTTGCCAACCCTGATAGAGGTGTAGCCAGTTGTGTTGCTAGCATCGCCAAGCATTAGCTGGTTTGCAGTTGCAGTTGCTGCACTGTATCCAATTGCGGTGCTGTAGTTGCCAGTTGCGGATGCTTGGTATCCTAGAGCAACTGCCACAACTGCTGCAGTCGCTTCTTGGCCCAGTGCTGTACCTCTATTACCTGTAGTTTCAGAGTCCTGCCCTATTGCAACAGAACCGTCTCCGCTAGCTTCCGCACCATGCCCGATAGCAATTGCTGCACCGCCATCAGCTAAAGGTCTTTCACCAGCACTGTTTGCACCACTACCGATAGCAATCGCGTTATTTCCTGAAGCGTTAGCATACGCACCAACCGCCAGAGAATAATTAGTAGAGCTAGCAGATGCCCCACCGCCTACCGCCAGCGCTCCTGTTCCTGATGCCGTTGCAGCAGTGGTGAGAGCAGAAGCAATGTAATCAATAGACCCACCACCGCCTGAAACAGTGGCAGGCTTCCAGTATGAATTTGCGTTATCCCAAGTAAGCACTTGCCCGTCTGTTGGGGTAGCATTGTTAACATCAGATAAGTCGGCTAAGTTTTCGCCTGTAATATCGGTAAGGAAGCCTGAAACTGTTTGGAAGGTTACAGCACCAGCACCATCTGTTGCGAGAACTTGGTTAGCTGTGCCGTCAGATGTAGGCAGTGTGTATGCTCCATTTACATTCAAAGTGCCTGTAGTCTGTACGCCTGTTGTTGTAGTCTCAAGTTTCTTTACGTTATCGTGGAATAGTTCTACTGCACCATTACCATTAATAGTCACACCCTCTTCACCGTTTACGCCACGAAGATACAAATCTGTACCGCCTGTGATGTAGGTAGAACTACCAACTAAACCAACAATATGATTTATTGCACTACCCGCGTGATAAATCTGCAAGTCATTGCCAGCACCAAACTGTGCTTTGTCGCTATCACCAAAGTTGATGTCGTTACCGTTAGTGTTTAGGTTACCGCCTAGCTGTGGAGCGGTATCGTCGGATACCCCTGTAAGTCTATCGTCAGTTACGAACTCAAGGGCAGTAGCGCCAGAGTTAACTTTTACCAATCTGCTACCTGCACCAGTAAATGCAGAAGGAGTGTCGGTAAGACCTAAGAAAGTTGTAGCGCCCCCGGAAGTAGGAGTTATAGGTTTCCAGTAGCTATTAGCATTGTCCCAAGTAAGCACCTGCCCATCGCTAGGAGCAGAGGAAGTAAAGACGTTACTTAAAGAGTACAGACTGTGATTAGTAATGTCGCTGACTGTGCCTGTTACGTCACCAGTCACATCGCCTGTCACATCCCCTGTCAAAGCACCTTCAAACGTACCCGCTACAAAAGTCTCACTGCCGACTGTCCACTTATCGCTGGCTTCATTCCACACCAAAGTTTTGTTGGCTAGCGTACCCCGTTCGATTTCAATGCCGCCATCTTCGCTAGGGCTAGAACCAGTATAGTTAGAGTTGAGGGTGATAGTGTTATCAGCCAGATTGATGGTTTCGGTATTGACGGTAGTGGTCGTACCGCTAACAGTCAAGTCGCCCCCGACTGTTACGTTGCCTGTAGTTGTGATTGTAGCCACGCTACCGCCAGACAGACGAGTATCCACACGAGCATCCGTGTAGTACAGATTTGTTGTACCTTCTGTTAAGTCGTCGGTATCTTCGATACGATTACTCAGGTCGCTGTACTGACCGCTTGTTGCAACAGTAGCCAGCCCTGCTTCTGCAGCAGTCTGGTTAATCCACTTGCTGCTGGCTGAATCCCACGCAAGGAACTCGTTGTCAGCAGGAGATACGATGTTGGTATCGGTAATGCTGTCGATGGTTACAGAAGTTACGTAGCTGGTCAGGTCTGGTGGAGTAAAGGTAAACACACCAGTTACGTTATTGTATGCCAAAGAACCGCTTGCAGAGTTAGCAGCAGTAGTGATGGACAAATCATCCAGTTCAACTTTTGTTGATAAGTCTGGTGGGGTAAAGGTAAATGCGCCTGTTGTGTCGCTATAAGCTAAAGAGCCGCCACCGCTTGCCGAAGCGTTGGTAACAGAAAGGTCAGTAAGAGCGATAACGCCGCCGTCAGCAGTAATTGTAAGCTGATTGCCGGGGTCGTTGTACGTAATGGTAATGTTGTCGCCTGCCTGAATCAGAGTGTTTATCCGGTCATCCACACGTTCTTCAGTGTAATACAGGTTAGTACCGCCTTCAGATAGATGGTCAGTAGTGGACGACGTTTCATCTAGCAGCTTGTGCCACGAACCAGCATGGGCAAAGTATCCCTTGCCTGTAGCGTGAACATGAGCAAACATACCGTGATAGGAAGAGGCGGAAGGTAAGTCACCTTCTGCAGCATACAAGTTACCAAACAGAACTCTGTTACCGTTCATGTCTAAGTCAGAACCAGTCAGAGAGGACTCAGTTAGGTAGGTAGAAAGATTAGGCGGAGTAAAGGTAAATACACCAGTAGCATTATCGTATGTAAGCGCACCACTACCAGAGCCTGTTGCTGTCGTTACACTGAGGTCTGTAAGAGCAGCATAGCTAGATAAGTCTGGTGGAGTGTATGTGAAAACGCCGGATACGTTATTATAAGCAAGTGTGCCATCGCCAGAAGCACTGGCTTGGGTCACGCTCAAGTCGGACAGAGCAATACCCCCACTGCCGGATACAGTAGAAGGTGTCCAGTATGAATTGCCATCGTCCCAAACTAGAGCTTGTCCGTTACTAGGGCTAGAACTGGTGTTGACGTTTGACAGGTCATACAGACTTTGACCGCCACCAGCAGCAGCAGAGAAGTCAACTGTGCCGCCCTCGACAGTAATACCGTCTGTTATTACTAGGCCACCATCGACCTTAAAACCTTGATTTGCCATAATCTTTCCTCAGTAATTAAAGTTTTGTAACGTGGAAGGTAAACGTACATGGGTATCCCGGTACTACTTTTCCTTGTAATTTGGCAGTGCCACCATTGCTAGAATCAAAAGCTACGTCAATAAACCCATATTGAGTAGAGCCTGTATTGATTCCACTGTACGAAGTAAAGTCTACACCAGAGCTAGTTAATATGAAAGTAACCTTAAGCGCTTGTACGTAGCCGCCTCTCGTAATGCTAACCAGAACTTCACCTACTCCTTCATGCCCGTCATTCAAAGTCATCAGAGTTCCAACATCAGTAAATGTACCCGAAGAGATGGTCTTTGTTGCGGCAGCAAACTCCGAAAAGCTGGTGGGGGGAGTATCTAGCTGACCATACGTCCATCCTGACGCAACGTCATACTTAATAACATCGTCGTTAGAAAGGTTTGACGTAGGTAGGGGCGCATACACAGACCAGTCGTAGTCTGACTCTGTAGAGCTTGCAGATGAACCTTCGTAGAAACCTACTACGTTATCGCCTGCTGCAGGGCTGGTATTGAGGCCAACATAATTAGATGATCCTGCTGCACTGAATACTATTTTTACGCCTTCTGAAGTTGTGGTTGTGCTACTGTAATTAGAAACAGCAGAATCGTACATCAGAGTAAAATCTAATATTTCAATATCAAAATCGTAGTCAGTAGCATTGGCAGATAAAGTTCCGCCACCGTCTACTTGAGTAGTTAAAACTAACCTCAGACTTTGACCATTACCCCAGCTAATAGTACTGTTTGGATAAACAATTTGGTCTGTTACTGTACCCGACGCGTTAGAAAAGTTGTATGAAATAAAAGAATTTGTGTTTGAAAGGCTTCCCCCAGAAGGATAGATATTTCCTTCTGCTATAAGATTTCCGCCACTTGTTTCATACATACTAAATCCTAGAGTAGCAGCAAACCCGGAAGCTGAAGACCTGTTTGTTAGACGGGCTGAAATTGCAAGCTGGCCTGATGAAGTTAGATTTATAGTAGAACCAGAGTTGTTGGTAAGGTCTATATATCCAGATGTAAGACCTGCTATATCGGATTGAATACTAGTGGTTGCTGTTACTCCGCTACCACCTGAAGTTACGGTTACTCCTGTTCCAGAACTTCCATCCTTTGATGGAGTCTGACCAACAAAAAACATAGCCTGATTAGCAGCTATATTGAACGGAGAAACTGAAGGATTGAATGTTAAGAAAGGAGTTACACTAGGGTTGTATCGACTGTATCTAACAAACGTACGATTGCCACTTGTTGATGGTGTAAACGTAAACGTACCAGTTGAACTGTTGTACGCCAATCCACCACCACCACTAGCGCTTGCTTCAGTAACGGAAAGGTCAGTTAGTGCTGCTTTGGTTGCTACTTGAGTATCAACGTAATTCTTAGGGGTCAGGTCGAGGTTGTTTGATGGAGCGTAGCTGGTGTTACCGACGCGGATAGAGGAGAAACCATTCGCAGAGCTAGCCTCTCCAAGCATCAATTGATTAGCTGCAGTAGTATCTGCGCTATAGCCTATAGCCACACTCTTGTTGTGCGTTGCTTCTGCAAATATACCTAAAGCCACACTTCCATCGCCTGAAGCGGTTGTTTGTTTTCCAAGAGCTACTGATAAATCTCCTGCATCTGACTGATACCCTACCGCTACCGCGTTAGAGTCTGCAGAAGATGTGCTGCCTACTGCTACACTATATGTACTTGAACTACTTTTAGCTTCTGCGTTTTTACCAATAGCTATAGACTCAGTAGAGGTATTCGTATTAGCTCCCGAACCAATAGCGATATCGTCTGTTCCGCCTGCTGATGCCGTTCCGTTAGAGGCAATGAAGGTGGTTGCGGCAGCAATATCAGTAGATATCTTGCTGTCAACATACGTTTTGGTTGTTAAATCGTAATCGTCAGAAGGAGCGTAGCTGGTGTTACCCACACGAATAGAAGTAAAGCCTGTAACCGCAGAGGTACTGCCCAACATTAGCTGATTATCTGCAGAAGTATTTGCTGATGTCCCAATAGCTGCAGAGTAGCTTTGGTCGGCAATAGCAAGCTCACCTAGAGCGATAGAATTTCCAGAAGAGGCTGCTGAGTTAGCGCCAATTGAGATACTGCTTGCACCTGATGCTGTAGAAGTATGCCCCAAAGCGACTGAAGTTGAGCCTGATGCTGTAGTAGCATATCCTAAAGCTATTGCGCTTGTTCCGCTAGCAGAAGGAGCAGTAGTTACAGTATCGTCTGCAGCAGCGTAATCTACAGAGCCGCTACCACCCCCGCTGCTTACGTCAGCAGGAGTAAAGGTGAATACACCAGTAGAACTATCGTATGATAGTGAGCCACCACCACTAGCTGCGTTAGAAGCTACGGATACAGCAGCCCTTGCTCTTGCTGTTGTATGATACTGATTGCTAGAACCTTCCGCGATAGCGTCTGTGTCTGCTGTAACAAACTCAAGAGCAGTGCCGCCACTGTTGACCTTGACCATCTTTCCGCCATCACTAGACAAGCTGGACGGGGTATCTGTTAACCCGACAAAGGTTAACGAACCACTAACCCCAGTGTTAGCATCGACATACGCTTTGATTGACTGCTGAGTTGCAAGGGCGGTTGCACTATCAGAAGTCATGTCATCTTCGTCGAGTATGTCGGTAACAGTTGTTGTCAGCATCGCAATGCTGTCGATGTGCAGGTCTTTGAAGCGCAGGCTAGACGTACCCAAGTCAACGTCGCTGTCTGTCACGGGGACAATAGCGCCATCTTGGAAACGTACCTGTTCAGTAGTCGTACCTGAAACGTCAACAAACACACCAATTCTGTCGTTCGAGGTGTCGATTACAATCTTGTTAAGGGGAGTAGCAACGCCAGCGTCACCAATAAGACCGATAACTGGACCTTCAGCAGCCGTACCGTCGTGGGCGTGACCACTAGTATTGTTGAACGCAGCTAACAGTTCATCGAACTCGTTAGTAAAGTCCGTTGCTGAAACTACGTTTCCAGTTGTAAATGTGGCTTGTCTAGTATAACCTGCCATAAATTATCTCCTTCCGCCCGGAGTAAATTCCAGTTGGTATCCTTTTAGTGAAATGGGTGGTGAGCCAGAAGCGTCGTCGATTTGTACTCCAACTGTAAACCCACTTCCTTCTACGCTTTGTCTAACAAGAGGAATGCCTGTAGAACCGAACGTAGCTGTTCCGAATAGGGCTGTTCCAAAAAGTGCCGCGCTATTTCCGATAGCAAGGCTGTATGGTTGGGGTTGAGGAGTCTCTTCCGAACCAAAGTCGTAACTTAATTTTACAGTAGAACTTACTGTGCCTTCGTTTTCGTAGTTCCATATAATACGCTGCATCATCTTGCGAATGCCTGCATCGCCCATCGTGTAGTGTGGGCCTCTGTAAAAAGCTACAATATCTGTACCGTCGAAGTCGTTGCCTGTTTCTTGCTTGTAGATGTACCCGTCGTACCCACCGTGTAGTACAGTTTCTGTCCCACTGATAAATCCTGAAGCACAAGCAGATGGTTTAATACCTACGAGGTCGGCATACTCCCATCCAACACCGCCTTGTTCGCCTGCTTTAATAACGCCTATAACGCCGCTAGAGACAGCATCTGCGCCTACATCAGTAGGAAAGAACAAACGGTACTGACTTTTGCCACGAATAACAAGGCTGCTTATCTTATCCTTCGATATGTTTTCTAGTCGAGGCTGAATCTGCTTTGAAATCGTACCTAGTTCTACGTCACCAATACGGTCAGTAGCAGCAATAGTTCTTAGGCCGTCGGGTGCAAGATACACGATGTCACCTGCAATTTCTTGGATGCTGTTGCCGTCAATACATCCAATCTTTCGAGTGACAGGAACTACAGCAAAGTCTGCGATGCTAGAACCGCCAAGCTTGTAGATGGAGTCTTCGCAGAAGATAAACAGGTTCTCACGAAACACCTTCAGACCTGTAACTGTATCATCTACCTTGATAGAGCCTGCACCGCTAGCAGCAGAAAAATCTGTTTCATCGAAGGGTGCGGTAAACACAATCTCTTGAGGGTTAGCAGACATACCCGCAAAGAAAACGTGGCTTCTGAAAATGGTAACGAACGATGGGTCAGCAGGAGCGCCCGTTGCGTTGATGTCAGTTACAGAAGTGTTATTGTAAACTGCAGCGTTGTTAGCACCATCAACATAGATAACTTTATCTGTACCATCGAAGTTAAAGTTCTCAAAGCTGTAGCGGCCTGCGCCTGTTCTGCCGCTATCAATGCTTGTCCACGAACCTGTGCTAGAGCCTTTGTAAACGCTAGTTCCCCTTGCAGCTATAACAGAATCGCTGTATATATGTACACCTAATATTATTTCGTCAGAAGATGCAGTTTGTGGAACAATGTTGCTGTTAAACTTTTCTGTACCGTTAATACGACGATAGCCACCGTTAATGTCCGGCTCAAAGTTTTGAAGACCAATAGCAGAACCGGGTGGCTGAGAGAATGTATCTTTGTCGAGTACTAGCCCACCACCTAAACGTACAACAAGAGGACTAATAACGGAAGTATCTGGCATCTTATACTGCTCTTAGATAATCTTTTTTGTTTATGAGTTCTACCCGCATACGATTGATACCTTCCGCATACTCCCGCATTGCAAACTGCGAGAACTGTGCATCAGAACGAAGCATGTGTGCGTAGTATCTAGCTCTGTTTACAATGACATCGTGAAATCGTTCTGGTATAGTAGGAGTATCTGCGTCTGCAGACATATCAGAGCTAGTTTGATAGTAGTAATAATTTATGGTATAAGTTGATACGTCAGGTATAGGAGACAGCCCAATCTTCTGGTCAGGTGTCTCATATACAAACTGAGGCAATCCTTGTGAATCGCCTGATGGGTTACTGTCAAATTCATTGTACTTGTCTACATACTCGTCGTACGAAAGATACTGAAGCGTACGTTGTGCGGTACTGGCAGTCTCGCGTACTCTGAAGCTGTCGTAGTCCAAAGTCTTAGCGTCGGACTCTCTGCTATATTCGCCTGTACCTGCGACGCTAGTAAAGGATTGAGATACGACTGTGAAAGGCCATTCTACTTCCGAATTGATAATGTCGCGCTGCGCCTTGTTCACAAAGTCAGCCACACTAGCCTGTATGCCCGTAGCACCAGACACAGTAGTAATCTGTACTTCGTTTATCTCTTTTAATACAGCGTTAATCAGTTCTTTGTAGTTCATTAGCTTACTCTTCTATGACGACGTACTTTTTTAGCGATTTTTTCTGGCTGTTTGGAGACTTGCTTACCAGCCTTAGTTGCTCTGCGTTTAGCACGGGTTGTCGCTGCGTACTCTTTCGCTGATAGGGCTTTGATGGCCTTTTCAGGTAGATATCTTTCCCCGGTAGCTTTTGAACCTTGTGTCGACGGCTTACCACTTTTCGTGCGCCACTTCTGCTTAGTCCAAGCCTTCAAAGAGCGTTGGCTCTTCTTCAGTGCCATAGTCCAGTTCCTCTGTTAAATCTACGATTGCAGCTAGCTTTTCTTGAGCCGCCGTGTATCTTGCCAGCGCTTCATCCATAATTTGAAGAAGATTCGGATGCTCACCCACCGCAACAGGATTGTTAAAGTAATTGCTGAATACATACTTTGCATCTGAACATTCTGCCTTATACTTGTGAATTAAAGCATCTATCGCTAGCTTTTTCATAGATATCAACCTTCAAATACTCTATTTTACATTAAACTAGCGCAAATGTCAATATACTTATTACAAATACTGAAATAAGAAGAACAAGAGAAGCAATAGAACCCCAGTATATTATCTCGTCTATCTTCTGCTGCCTAAGTCGCTTTTCTTCTGCTCTTTGCTTTCGTAGCTGACCTTGAATGCGTATGATATCGTTCCAGCCATTCAGCCCGTAGTTACCAATGATAAAATTGCGTAACTCTTCTTCCATCTTTTCAGCTTGTTTCTTAGCTGCAAATGTTTCTAGGGCTTCTTCTTCTACGCTTCCAAATCTACGGCTCTTGGCCTTGTTGTGGCTGTCCTTGACATCGTTAATGGCGCTCATCCAGCGTCCGATGTCTCCCGCCATCGACTCAACATCTTTGCCTATCTGAAAGCCTTTTTTTATAGTTTCGTAAGCGAGTTTAGCGGCGGCGATTGCGCTAATGGGGTCTAGCATGGTTTCCTCTACTTCCTTGCAGTTTAGTTTCGGTAGCCGCCCCCTGCTTTTTTGTACTCAGAAGCCAAGAGTTGAGCTTTTCTTGCTGACCACTGACCCGCTTTTCCCCCGCGTGTCCCAGCCTTAATTTTGTTAAACAGTCTTTTTCTCATTTCAGGCTTAGTATAGTTGCCTGCTTCGTTTACTCTGCTTTTTGTTTTCTTGACAGGTTTAGATGGTGCTTTACGTGGCATGGTTAAATCCTCGCGGGGTCGTAGTACTCTTCTACAGAAATCATAACATCTAACGTCATGCCTGTTTCGATGTACGCTACAATCTTATCGCCTGCATGAAGATTGAAATAGTTTCCGTTAGTCAAGTCAAAAACAGAGTTAGCGTCCATAGCTAATCCGTTTGCAATGTAGTGATATGTATCATCATCTTGATGGTAGAACTGAACATACGCTTTTTTGTTGTTGGCTGTACCATTACTAAGGTGAAGAAATCGTACGATTGCGCTGTAGTTATTTGGAACAGTGTAGATTACGTCTGCACTAGCTCCTGCTGACGTACTGGTTATAGTCTTACCTTCTGTGGTAAATTTAGAAAGATTGCCTACCACTAAGCGCTCCTCTTTCCTTTGTACTTGCCTTTAGTAAGACGGTGAAAACCTTCAGGACTCATAGGAGAATTGTAATCATGCCTGTCGTACGTGTATCCGTCCTTAGTCTCTTCGCTTTCTACGCCACGAATTACCCCCTGATGAAGTTTAGGGGGTGGAGTAGGATTAGTGCTGTAGTTCTGGCCTTTTTCTTTTCTTTCTTTTTCTTGAGATGATTGTGCATCTCTTGGTGGTTGATACCGCGATGTCATACTACTAATACCCCTGTTTTCATAGCTTCCGCCAAACGTGTAGCCCGTGATTTTGTTTGCTCCGCCCAACGCGAATCCAACATCTCAAAAGACGCAGATAGGTAGTCGCCGATGTGGATGTTCGCCCACATGTTCTTGAATTTACGAAGTCGTGGAACTCCCATATTAAAGGCCATGTCAAGTACAATCCGAATGCGAACATCATCAAGACGGTCAATGCAAGGGTGAGCATCTAATAGTTCTTTCTCTACTATATCTATATCGTTAGACAGAAGAAAACGAGCGTTAGCTTCGGTAATGCCCTCATCGTATATCTCTGAACGAAGTTTATTCATAAAGGATAACTCACCGTCGGTTATCCCTCTATCCTGTAAGTTTCTGCCGACCCCGATTGTATCTATTCCTAAATGGTCTTGATAGACTTTTAGCTCCATACCTTCGTGAAGAATTAGCTGGTCTATTAGTGCTTTGCGATTGTAGTTCATTTCTCATGTCCTAACCAAACGGCAAAAGCACCAGTCATAGCCCCTGTAACGGTTGCAGTTAAAGCGGTTGCTTGTGATGTCATAGCTTCAGATGAAAGACCCATAAACCAGTATAACACTTCTATGTACATAAAGGTCATTACCGCCATCATACCGCGAGGCAGTAACTTCCACTTCAGTACTCGTTCCATTACAAAAGTCATGCTATTTCTTACCAAAAAATTTAGTTGCGCTACGCATACCTAGCGACGCTGCAACAATGAGTCCAAGACTGTATTGATACCATTCCGGCATCGCTTCCAAAGCTGCAAAACCTTGTTGAACAATGTCTCTGCCCCAATCTCCACAGAAAGCCAGAATGAGAGGAACAGAGAATAAAAGTGTAATCCATTCATCTTTCCATGAATGTTTGCTTCCTTCAGCCATAGCCAAATCCCAGTCGATTTCACCAGTAGCTTTCTTTTCCATAATTGTAGCTTCAGCTTTAGCTTTTGCAACTTTAGCTCCTGTTTCTGCTTTGGTCTTTTCTACTTTACCTTCTAGCCACGTACCTGCTATCTGGGTTATTGGTCCGATAAGTGCAGTTAGCATTTCCACCTCTTACGAGCTTGACGCAAACGGCTGTTTGGGTTTTTAGCTGCTTCAGGAAACTTCTTCATTTGACCAGCACTACGAGCGCAAAATGATTTACGACGCTTCGCATCCTTGCTTCCGGGTTTTACTTTGCCTGTTACGGCTGTCTTTAGCTTTGAACCGGGGTTTTTCTTGCGATACTCTTTAACCCCTTTAGCTGTCATACCCGCACCAGACTTGGTAGGGCGGTAGTTAGCGCTTTTGCCTGTAGTGGTCTTACGTATAGGATTTTCTTTTTTACGCGGCATAGTCGTATTTACCTAATTCTAACTTACACTTATAATGAAATTCGTATGGCTCTTGCGCCATCTTACTTATTGCTGCAGCCATTTCAACTGCTCTAATTTTGCACTCTTGCTGAGTTTGGTACGGACCTTGAGTGTCAATGGCCTCTGCACAAGAACCAGTTACAAGTGAACAAAATAAAACGTAAGTAGTAAACATAAATGTATATCCCGGCGGTTGATAGTCGCTTATATCACGATTTTACCGGGTTGTCAAGGGGCAAGTTGCCCTGCCCCCCGACATTTTATTTAGGCGAATGTAACTGTCTGAGCAGTTTCAACGCCACCAGTACAATCAGCAACGATTGCCCAAACACGTACAACAGCGTTAATCGCGCCAGTTGCAACGGTCAGGTCAATTGTATCTGCATCACCGTACAGGTGTGGAACTGTTGTTGCGAAGATAGCAGTTTCCTGACCTACAGCAGCTACAGTAGAAGCAGCTACGTAACGGTCAGCATCGCCACCATCACCCAGAGCCAAAGTACCAGAGTTACCTGCAGAGTCTGCAGTGATAACATTGATACCAGCACCAAGAACAGTTGTTTCGGCTGGGATGCCCAGCACTTCAAAAACGTCAGCAGCAGCGTTAGTAGTTGCAGAGAAATCTACAACTTCGCTGATGACACGTACGTTTGCACCGCCTGCAGGGAAACCAGTTGTACCTGCACCACTAATTGAGTAAGTAGCCATAATTCAAGTTCCCTTCTTACAGTGAGATAACGCCACGTACGAGAGCTTCAGGGCGAAGGACTTTACGTCCAAACACATGCAAGCCACGAACGATGTCGCTAAAGGTTTCAGTTGAACGTACAACTTCGGTCTTCGCAATGTGCGAAGCAGTTGCAGTTGAAGACATGTGACCTGCCAAGATTGGGAACTCACCAGCGCCCAAGCCTGTTACGTCTACGGTGTCTGCGCCAGCAGCGTTCATAGCTGTTGACTTGTAGCAGTTAAACCCTGCGATATTGCCCTGCATTACAAGGCCGTTACGCAGAGGTGAAGTACCGTCGCCAGTTACCTGAACTTCGGCAAACTTTGCACCTGCGCCGAACAGAGTCTCGTAGAAAGCAGGAGCAGCCACGAACCAGCGATTTTCTTCTGGTACGGACTGGTCGTCCAATGCACGAGCCATCTTCAGCATAATGTTAACGAGGTTATCACCTGTCTGACCTGACAAAGGTGTACCCAAAGTACCCAGACCAGAAACGGTGGCAGTAGCTGCACCAGTTTCAGATGAGATACCTGCGCCGTCAAACATTGCGGTCAGGATGTTGCCATCGTACTTGCGCTTCAGAGAGTATGCACCTGAAGAAGTTGCCAGTGCCTCAAAGTTAACATGAGACTGACGCTCTTCGATGTCATCAATCTTGAATGCGAAAGCGTTAGCTTGGTCAACAACCATAGTTGTCTGGTCGTCAGCCAAGTCTTGTGGGTTAACTGTTGAACCGCGAGAGTAAGAAGAAACCGTAATTGTCGGTTCTTTAATGATTCGCACGGTGTCGCCGTAGTTCTCAATTTCGCCAGCGTAATCGGTATTCGTAATATCTTCTGCAACCGAAGCACGACGGAAGAATTTAAGAACTTTTTGGCTAAAGATTTCTGGGGTAAAGTTCCCAGAAGGTAGGTTATTGTAACCTGCTGCTCTATTAAAAGCCATTAGTCATTCCTTCCTTATGAGGATTAGTTGTTGTAGTCTATTCGGCCTTCAGCACGGGCTTCGTCAAGTTCCTTTTCAAACTTTTCAAATTCCCATGATTTCATCTTGCCGATTTCAGAAGCCTTCCAAATGCGGCCACTTTTATCATTGGTGGAGATTTCTTTAGCTGCAGGGCGTGAAACGCTAGCAGCCGCGTCTGTCTCCTTTGTAGCCTTAGTAGAAGGCTTTTTCTTGCCGATACCAGTATCGACTTTGTAAAGGTCCACCACTCTTGCCGCTAGTTTGGCATCCGTATTGTTCTTATAGATACCGTCGCTAAGTGACTGTGGTTGTGCATCCAGCCAGTTAATAAACTCGTTTGAGCTTTTTAACTCATCAAAATCTGGGTGTAGTCTGAGAAGCTCTTCGTACGCTTTTTGCTTCTCTAAGTCCTTTTCCCGTTTCTTGATTACGTCCATTTCTTCACGAAGCTTAGAAAGCTGTGACTCAGCCTGTATAGTAGACACTGTTTCTACAACCTCAAAAACATCAGGATATCTTTCCTTAAATTCCTTTAACTCTTCAAGAGTCTTAGGGGGAGTGACACCTCTAGGCATTTCGTACGCCCGTTCTTTTAAGTTTTTTAGCTGAACTGAAAGCTGCTCACGCTCTGACTTGAACTCTGCTATCTTTTCGTCGTAGTGCCTTTTCAGGTCATCATAACGCTTTTTATAGTCGTGTCCTTCGTCATTTGCTGCTTCTTGTTTCTGCGGAACGAAGCTGTCACCAACTTCTTGCTGAGTAGCTGCTTCTTGTGCAGGGTCAGCTTGTAACTCTTCTGTTTCTTCTTCATCAGTTTCCTGATATACTTCATCACGGTATTCGCCGCGATACAAGCTGGAGTCATTAGTTACCCCAAAAGAGTCGTTTGGTTTATTAGCACGATGGCCTTTTACCTTTTTTGCCATTTTATTTACCTCAAAATTGCGGGGCTACTTGGCGAGTAGGTAGCCGCTTCGGTTATGTCAGGGCCGCATACGCGGGTAGCTGACGAATACTATGGAAACTCACGAGAAGTTCTAGGATAGTAGAACTCGTGTTCTCCAATCTCTGTGCCATACTCAAGCTTATCTGAATCGCGCATCCACTGATTTTTCGCGTCAGAGCGAGTATAGAATAGGGCGTTGTCGGGAAGTAGGGTCGAACCCTCTGTCTCTTCGTTCAAGGCGTTCTGTGCGGCTGCAAGGCTCTTTCTGAAGCCTACGTCTGCCTTACCATCCCGCAACTCTTTTAGGCGGGGATATATCTTGCTTGGTTCAAGCCCTGAAAACTGTAATGCTTTATCTGGGTTGTTAGCTACGTGCTGCAGTGCTACGTCTTTGACACTTTTAAGCTTACCAAAGTCAAAGTCGTCTGAAGCTATGCGATTACGCACCACTTGAGCAATAGCTTGCATGTCGTCAAAGTCAGCAGTGTTAGATGAAGTTTCAGTAAAGACAATTAGCGCTAGTGCCTCTTCATCAGTCAAGTCGTTCTGAATAAAATTCTTTACCTGCGTACGAGTAGGCTTTTTGTTTGAGGTAAACTCTACAAACTTGTCTACAGTTTCTTGAGGAACAGGCAAGTACTCTTCCATATCCACCTGTTTACCTACGTCACGAGTAACAAAACCCTCGTTCTTTTCTATTTTAATGCCCTCTGCTGCACGAGGAACAAACCCCTGCTGCTGCTGCTGGGGCTGCTGTTGTTGCTCTGTCTCTTGTATCTTTTTTGCGGTAGCTCTTTTACCTCGATTGTTTATTTTGGTAAGGCGGTCTTCTCCAATAATTGCTACTAGCTCTGGCTCGATGTAACCTTCACCACGAGATACTAAAATTTGCTGTAGTGAAGAGGCAGTAGGCGCTTGTAACTCTGTTCCAGCATCGTTACCCCCTCGTGAGACGTAATACTCGTGAGCCTTTTGTAGCATTTCTAGATAGTCTTTTTCGCCCATCTGCTGAATAGCTGCAGCGTTGATTACCATTCCGCCCTCTCTGCCATTCATAGGAACATCGTCAGCAACAGTCTGTCGGTCACTGAACTGTGAGGGCATTCCGCCAATCATACCAGATTTTCTAGGTGTTAGAGCCATGCGTATTCCTTACATATTTGGATCATCATTGCAGCGGATCATCGCTCCACCCCTGATGGTCATATCCCGGCTCTGACCATCCTCCGTGAGGATTGTCGTTAGAGCTAGAAGGGGAGTTACTGTTATCATTGTCAGAGCCACCGCCGCCGCCGCCGCTACTAGAAGTAGGCGTAGAAGTAGGTGTAGAAGTAGGTGGTGGGGTTGGGTCGGGTTCGTATGGCAAGTTTCCAAACTCGTCGTCTTCTGATCCAACAAAGTAGTTATCCCGATACTCTTGTGTGATGCTGTAATCTGGTCTAGGATCAGGATCGCTGTTATCGCCAGAGCCGCCAGAACCAGTATTAAATATATTGCGTGTGTTAGCTAGGTCTTTAGCGTACCGATCTGGGTCCATTCTATCAACAGCTTCAAAATATCCTTTTGTGCTGTTAGACCTCCAGTTAGACATAAAGTTTTTTACCGCCTCAAAGCCATCTCTTGCAGAAGCACCTGCCCCAAAAGCTTTATCGTATGCTGCCTTACCACCGTCTGCAGGACCGTACCTTGATGTACCGTTAGCACTATGCCAGTAGCCATAAGCATCATAGTTTCCGCCTAATCTTTGAGCAGTTGCAGCGTCTAAAACGCCGTCAAATCCCGAACGTGTCCAGCTTCCATCTTCACCTTGAGTTTCTACCATCGTGCCGGGAATGTACCCGTAGCTTAGCTGTTCTGCTTTGTACAGGGCTGCAGGGTCTTCAGTAACCGTACCAATATAGTACTTTGAACCGGGTCTACGTACGACACTTTGACCGTTTACTTCCCATGCCGAACCTGCGTTTCCCCCTGCTGCGTAGACATCGTACGCTGCTCTATCTCTAGCTCTTTTGCTAAGTTCTGATACGCCCTTACCTATAGCGTATGCGCCTGTAAGCGCACCATCTAAACCGAAAATAAGTTCTGCACCGCTTATAAGCTGGCCTGCATCACTACTAAAAAATTTATTTGCCTGTTCTTTAATTTGAAAGTCCTTAAAGTAGTTATCAGACCTATCCTTTTTTATATCCTGTGCAGAACGTGACATTACATTTTGAGGAGTAGTAGGATTCATCACCCCCTTATCCCCAAAAAAGTATTCTGGACTATAAAATACTGAACTATCGCCGCCTTCGCCGCCATATATACTTGGGGCGTTAATTTTTTCTTGCTGGTCTTCTGTAGGGTCTATTGCCACAGAACTAGAAATACCCGTACCTAAAGTTTGATTGTAAAAATCTACAAACGAATTAAGATACTGGTCTTTGCTAAGTACCCTGCTGTAAGGCTTTGCCATTTTCTACTACCTTTTCGTAATTATTCTTGAGCTTCAGGAGAGTTTCCAGTAAAGCCAGCTTCCCCTGCGCCCGGAGCAGTTCCGACTCCGATTGTGCCGTTACCACGCCCCGAATCGTCAGTTCGCGGAGGTCCATCAGGTAATCCTCCATCAGAGGCCATTCCTTGTTGTTGAGAAGCGGGGCTAGCTTCTGCGCCTGTTCCTTGTTGAGCATTTGCCATCATTCCTTGTAACATTTTAGCATAGATTTGAGCTTCGTTAGCGTCGTTAACCAACAAGTCAGGGTCTATGTCTTGGGATATAGCTAGCTCTTTCATCAGGTTTGGAATCTTGATAAACGGAGCAAGCATAGGATTAGCTACTGTTTGTAGCAACGCAGTAAGACGCTGTGTGCGTACTTCCTTCTGCATAACTGCTGCTACACCACGAGGTTTGATTTCTAAATCACCCTCGATATCCTCTACTTTCTCGTTAAATTGCATGTTCCACTGAAAGTACGCTTCGCCAAGCGGCTTCAGTAGATAATCATCAATGTTCTTTATGACTGTCTTCATGGACAATCCAGCAGAACCCATTAGCATAGATAAGCCTGCTGCTGTTCTACCTGTTCCTGTTACACCAGTCTGCCCGTGCATAATCGACGGGATACCTGTATCTTCATCTGCAAGCTGGCGTGAGATTTGATACATCTGAATGTTTTCAGGAGCAGTGTTAGGAAACTTAATACCGTTGATAGCTGTCCCTGTAACGCCTGACTGACGACGAAAGATTTTGCCGGGAAAGATATCCATGCTCTGACCGGGTACAAGGCTAGCTTCGTCTACGTCAAGAACCAAGTTACCAGCAAGAGCCAAGTTATCAATAGCCATGCGATAGTGACCGTTCATTAGCTTCTGCGAAGCTTCCATGTTCTCTGCGACACCCACACCCCACAACTGGTATGGATTGATTTCGTATGGAAATGCCTGATACGGTAAACGTACAGGAGTAAACGGGTTAAGTACGCAGCGAAGTACTTCGTTACCACATATCCATGCGTTAATCTGTACTTGGTCAAATGCGCCCATATCTTCGGCAATGTCAAGCCCTACACTACGAGCTAAACTCGCATCTAGTACGCCCCAATATTCTAGTACTTCAAAACGGCTTTCAGCGTAATATGACTGTGACTCATCTTCACGAATAGTGTCTTCGTAATACTTGTCCACGTAGTTAGGGCCAATAGCCAATACGTTTTCAATTGCAGTAGCATTAAAATGGGGACGAAGCATCAAAGAGCGAATCTGCTGACGGTTCATACGGTGGCGTTCGATGACATACTCACAGTCGTCAATGCTTGTACCAGAAGGGTCAGGAAAGAAGTCCCATGCTGAAACAGGCTCGATACGAGGTGTCATTTTCTCGTACGGTGCGTATTCCCGTTCTCCTGTTTCCTCGTTACGCTGCCACTTGTTAACTTTCTTATAGTAGTTAAATGGGCCTTTGATAATGCCCGTGCCAAGCAGTGCAGCTTCAAATATAGCTTTTCTAAAAACATTTACGGCATCAGTATCGAGAAGCTGGTCGTGAATCTCCTTCTCCATACGTTGAGCCATTTCACTTGCAGGTTGAACCTGTGCTTCACCCAATAGAGCCGGCCCTTCTTTTAGGCCCATGCCCTCATACATACCTAAGTTCTGTTGAGGGTTCTCTATCTCCATTCCGCCGGGTGGAATCTGCATACCGTCGCCCGGAAATCCAAACGGACTCTGAACAACTTGGTCTGCAGGCGTTTCCATGTGTGCGAACTCCGCAATACCTTCTGGGATAGGGGTTGACTCTACGACTAATGGAAACTTCTTATTGGTAAATAGAATGTCGACGATTTGCCCGTAAGCTGCCAGAACCTTTGTTTTGGTAGTTTTGATAAATACCTTTGACCTCTCAGAATCTCTGTACTGAGTGGATGAATCATAGATTCCTCTAAAATTTTTGTACGCTTGAAGCCAGTTCTGCTCGTATGAGTATCGTGCCTTCTCTGCTGCATCCTGCTTTTCACGAATGTAGCCGGGAAGTCCGGGCATCTGACCTTTAGGGTCGATTACCGGGATATCATCATCATCGTACGGCTGTAGGGTATCGTCCGACATCTCTATTCCTTAATAGTCGCGCTGTTCAGCCATCTTCATTACTGATGCGTCAACTGCAGTTTTGGTCATCTTCTTTGGCATATCTTCAGTTAAAACGCCTTGAGCAGTCTTTGTGTCAAACTCAAGCTTCTCGCGGTACAACTGTGTTTCGCCCATGTTAGCGTCAACAGATGTAGTGCAAGCACTGTTGATATAAGATGCGCCATAATTGTAGTTATTATTAGGCATTCTTATCTCCCGTTTTTGTTTATAAATCCGCCGGAACTATAGTTCATTCCCATGCCCTGCCCGGAAAGAGCGCGGGATAACCCTGATACAAAGCCCTCTTCAGGTACGGACTTTGATAGTTTTTCTACTACAGGCTTTGCTGCCTGTTCACCTAGTTCTTGTGCAGCCATAACGTCTCCTGCTGGTGTTTCTGCAATTATTGACTTGACGGCTGCTACTGCTGGTCGTGTGCCAGCTTCTACTTCTGAAGCATAATTAACTCCGACTGCAACGCCCGGAAGAGTGCCAACTACACTTTTGAATAAGTTTGGAAATAGTTTCTTTAGCTTTGACTGGCCCTCATCTGAAAGCTTATCTGCATTAAAAACATCCCCTTCTACTAGATTAGACTCAGAAGGAGTTTCAACCTTGCCTTTAGCTTCTGCTCGTACCTGCTCTCGTATTTGTAATTTTTTGAGTCTCTTCTGTTCTTCTGCACGAACAAGTGCCTCATCAACTTGCGCTGCTCGTTCAATATCCTCATCAGACACCGAAGCCTTTGCTTTAATCTCTTCTGCAGCTGCAGTGGCTCTACGAGCTTGGGTTTCCTGTAAAAGAGTTTCTGCCTGCTCTTTTCTAATTGCCTCTTTATCTGCGTCGGTAAGTAGGTCTAAATTTATGTTAGTTTGATTTGTACCAAACATACCTACAGAGAAACTAGATGGGTTTTCAAGCAGCTTTGGTAAATCTGTTTCTGGGGCTATGCCTGCGTAGTTTTTCCGTAAGATTGTGGTATTGGCATGACCCATAGCACCTTGTACAAGCCCTTCAGGAATATTGTACTGGTCTAGCATAATTTTAGGAACAATAGCAAGTACGGCTGAAACACTAGTTACGGGCTTCTGTACGATTTCTTTAACTGTTATTCCGTCTGCTTCATATACCTTTACATCTGCAAGAGGAAGTTTATCAGAAAAAGCCTCTAGCCTAGTTCCAATATGCTTATTAAATGCGTTTTCAAAATCTACTTCGGTAACATCAAATAACTTATCAGATTTAGAGCTATTGTAGTTTCGCTCTAAAAGCTGCCCTGTAGGAGAACTTAAATCGTAAGTAAGAGTAGGTCTACCCTTTTTATCAGTATTAGTTTTTGGCTTACCCGCAATAGTAATTTTACCATTACTAATAGTGACCTGAGACTTCTTTAGACCTAAAAGTTGAGAAGGTCTGTTTGCGGTAAGAGCGTGATATTGAAGTAAATCAGCAGTAGACTGTCCAAAAGCTTTTTCTACTTCAGGAAGTGCCTCTGCGTATATTTTTGTGTAGTCTTCCATAGTGATAAGACCACGCATAGGACGTTCACCGACACCTCCTGTACGCTGTGTACCAATAAGACTTCCTTCTCCTGTAAGAACGGGGTACATGGATATCTCTATACCATCTCCTACCTTTTCAGATACTGCTCTGAGGCCGTACTTATTAAAAATACTATTTTCTAGACCTTTTTCCAAAGACTGAATAGGCGTTGCACGATTAGACTTATCAGGACTTCCTTCTTTTGTAAATAGACGAGCTACTTCTTTATTCTTTAGGCCTTTATATGGCATGTTAATGTCCAGACCTAATTTATTAAAGCCAGCGTAAAGTCGCTTAATTTGCTTTTTTCTTGATGCAGAAATATCCGGGTCAGCCATAGCATAGTCTATGACTTCTTTAGCCGTTGCTTCTCCAGACTTCATTCGTTGAACAAGCTCTATCTCTGTTAGAGGTTCAGCACTAACATTTGCATTTTTTACTTCTTTTTTAGCGGATTCTGTAGTTACGTTTTTAGAAACTGCTGCGTTATCTTCTTGCATTTGCATTACTGTGCCAAAATCTTTTTCATAAGATTCAAAAGTTGCCTCATCAAACATATCAGGTGCTTCTAAGCGAATGGCGTCTGCAATAGAAAACTTTGCGTTTTCATCAGCAAGTGGAAAGCCACTAAATTCTAACAAAGCTATAGTCTGTTTTGCGGTAAGCTTTGATGGGGTTTTTACTTTACCCGCACCGGGTTTTCCGCCGAAAGCTGCGTAAAGTTCAGGTTCGTTTTCAGGAACAAAGGGTATCTCTTTATACTGTCGAAGTAAAGAAGTAGCCTCTGCAATCATTTTCTGAGCAGTGCCTTTACCTTTGTTAATGTCTGTTACTTCTGCCATTAGTATCCGAATACTTCGTCTTGTGCTTGATAAACGTGGTTCTTAATTGAACCTAGCTGTTGATGTATGGAAGCATACCCACTCATCCGTGTCATTACCATATAGCGAAGTGCGTCGTAAGCGTGGTCTTCTGCTTTTGTATCTACGTCTTCGCTGTTTGACTTTGAGAGAGGTATGCCTGCTAATTGCTTAATTATGTTTTGACACGAAGAGAATATTCTCAGTCGTGGTTCGTTTGAGTAAGGGTCATCCGCAAGTCGTCTGTGGATTTCCATCTTACCCTGTAATCTGTTTCTATCTGAGGGTGTCCAGCGTACCCCAGAACGCATCATAGTCTCTGCTATAGATGGACCGAAGCCTGTCTTATTCCAACATGAGGAGTCAAGCACGGTATAGTGGGGTAGAGGGTCTAACTCTTCTACTTCTAGTATTTTATCAGCTAACTGTTCTGCTGTCAAGTGTTTTACATAAAGTTCTCGATAAACCCAGATATTATTATCCCAGTCAATAGCACCCCAAAGAACGCAAGAAGGACTCGCATACCCATAGTCAGCGGCCCGTATTCTGGGCCAGTTGGTAGGTAGCTCGAAAGGTTCGACCACATGTCTGCTACGTGAAAATTCAGGAAAGGCTGCACCCTCTGCAACATCCCAGTCTCCTTCTAATAGTCGCTTACGCTCCACTTCTGGCAGTGAACGCAGCATCGCTTCATATTGTCCGTCTGCTAGAAGGTACGGGTTGTCTGTCAAACGGGCAGGAACAAACTTTCGATAGAAAAGAGGCTGTCCTGCTTTCTCGTGGGTATCAGGCCACACGAAAGGTTTTTGTGTATCTATATCAAACGCGGGAAATGGTTCATTCGGTTCGATGTTTTCAATGTACATCTTTTTTACCCACCAACCACCTACACCGCCGGGGTTAGCTGTGCAGCGCATGTACAAATGCTGCTGTAGCTCTGGGTCAGTAGCACGAAGACGAGAACGTAAGTAATCCCAAACGTACGGCGTTGGGTACTGGGTAATCTCGTCCACACCTATCCAATTAAATGCCTGCCCCTGAAAACGTGTTACGTCTTTATCGCGGTCAAGGTACGTAAACCAAATGGTAGCTCCTGATGGGAAGTGCCACGTTGATTTACTCTCTCTGAACTTCGCACCGGGAAATGCTTTGGTATATAGCTGGCGCGACTTGTCGATAAGTTCTGTTAGTTCGTCTAATGTGCGCCGAAGAAGTAGGCCGCGATGGTTAGGATTATGACAGAAACGAAGAGGATCAGCAAGCAGTGCGAAACTTTTACCCCCGCCAGCAGCGCCCCCATATAAGACATCGCGCTCTGAAGAAGAAAGAAAATCTTCTTGAGGACCGTCGTTGGGTTTGAATACAACTTCGTACTCTTCAACCAAATCAGAAACTGTAGAAGATACATTCTGTAAGTCTCCTTCGTCTATGACAGTGGTATGTTTCCCTTGTAGAGCTTTCTCTACTTTAGAAGTGCTTTCCTGCAGCTTACGAGCGTACCTACGCTTATCTTCTGCTGCTTTGGTAGCCTTTGCTGCTCTTTTCTTAGCATCGCGTACCTGCTTCTGTGCAGCCCGTCTAGCACGTTCTGCGCGGGACAGGTTGTAGATAGCTTTTGGTGCGTTGGGGTCTTTTTTTGGTCTACCCCGCTTTTTCGGAGGATTGTCCTGCTGGTCGTCCACGAGGTTTTCCCTTAAACATTTCGTTACTTCGCTGCTTTGCAGCTTTTCTTGCCTCTACTACAGAACCGTGTGCAGATGTAGGCTTTATTCTGCCAGATACAACTGCATCATATAACTCATCCTCTCCGTACTCATACTGACCATGAATACTGGGAACATTTACATACTTATCGTCTATTTTGTATGTCATAGACCGTTCGGAATACAAATCGCCATTCTTTTCGTATATTGGCTTTCCGTACTTAGTCTCTTTACCTGTATCTTTTCCGCCGTGCTTTTTAGGCATAACTACCCTGCTTTTTCTGAAGATTGTCCTGCTGGTCGTCCACGACATATCTTTCCACCCATAGCTTTGCCTCTACTAGAGCGCCCACTTAGGTATGCGTATTTGCTTGCGCTGCTTAAACCCGGTCTTAAGTACTTATCCCAGCGCCGCCACTCCTCATCTGTAAGATTTGTAATGCCCTCTGCTGCAAGCTTTCGTATTTCGCTGTCACTCCGCATCTATTATGACCTCTTTTTTAGGTGGAAGAAGCACTACACCATGTACCGCCTGTACATTGTGGTTAATCTGCTCTTGTTTTGCTACACCTACGCGATTTAGTAGCGATTCTGCTGCTCTCAGGCGCAGGTCGTCACCCCTGTCGGGTACGGGGTTATCAATTGTGTTAATTAGACGGTTTGCAGCCTTGAGAGCATTCACAGAAAGTATGTTTTTAGTACGTTCGATAATTTCATCTGCAAGAGATTGCTTTAACCAGCCTACAGAACCCCTAGAATAGCCTGCTGCTATCGCAGCCTCTGATATATTGCCACCGTTTTCAAACAGATTGTCCAGAAAACATACCTGTTGCTCTGTCAACTCACGCTGTTTGTTCTGTTTGGGAAGTAAATTTAGCTGATTCATACTATTTCTCTGAAACATACAAAGAGCTACGACACTTTCTAGCCAAAGACATCCGCTTTTACTAAATATATGTACTAAATGTGGGGAGATTCGCTAGTGAAATGTAACTCTTCACTGTTATAATACTGATACAACTAACTATTGTCAAGAAAAAAATAAAAATCAAGGGTGGGTGTCGTTTTGGGGTTGACAAAAACATACTTTGCCTGTACGATAAGGGTGTAACCCGCCGGGAGATATACCCCCACTCTACAAAGGGGTATGTTTCCGGGGTACTAAAAGGGTATGTTTCTGGGTTGCTAACGGGGTATGTTTTCGGACTACCCCTTTTTTCATATCAAAAATACAAAATCCACAAAAATATGTCGAGATTGCATAGCAAATGTACGGGGGGTGGCGTGTCCCTTGCGTGCGCCCACCCTGCAAATATTTCTTTTTAGTATCGGTGATAGTTGCCGATGGCCTGCAATCCCCCAAAACATACCCCAAAGAGACTACCGCAAGGATTAGCCGCAAGGATATCCCGCGCCCGCGCCCATGTACGCGTTTTGTCATTTGTCATATTGGTTAACCCCCTAGTGGTGACTGTTGATTTTACCATTACTAGCTAACCCGAACGGATAACCGCCAAGATAATCCCAATAATTCAAACCGCTAGGCATTATTTAGAATAACCATAGAAAAACCCCTGCCAAGACTAAGCAAGACAGGGGCTGGTATGTTTTCGGGTATGTTTCTTTTATTCCTCGCTCTCTTCTACATACTCCGGCAGATGGTCATATTCATCTGGCAATTGGTCGATCAGGTATTCATCCAGTATGTTTTGA
>Ga0181591_10000827_pt1 | contig 26002 bp, 21 predicted proteins | sample 071ome_33_FD_133757 | JGI IMG/M metagenome (GOLD analysis project Ga0181591, IMG submission 133757) | Coastal salt marsh microbial communities from the Groves Creek Marsh, Skidaway Island, Georgia - 071412AT metaG (megahit assembly) | ecosystem: Environmental > Aquatic > Marine > Intertidal...
AGGTGAACTCTCAATGTAGGACTGAAGTGCGTCATGACGATTGAGGGCTTCTTTTAGTGATTTTGGGGCGAAATCGTCGGCATCTGCTTCATCTGCTAAATCCAATGCAGACTGAACTGGGGAGAGGTGCTTTGTTTTGAGGGTCGTGATTTCAAGTTCGGCAATGTCTTTCAGGAAGCTGGTTTCTTCAGAGGCTGCCTCACTGGTTTTGCCCTGTTCAATTAATACAATAAGGTCTTTTAAATCATCCATCAGACTCTCGTATTCTTTTCGTTCCACGGTGGGTGTACCGAGTGTCTTGAGCATGTCGAGTCCGCTGAAGCTTTTTTCCAGTTGAATTCTTACCGATTGCTTTGATTCAAGACCCCTTGAGAAAAGCTTTTGAGCGGTAAGTGCAAGAGCAATGGTTTCTTGGGCGGGCTTTTTCGCGGCCAGCGCGGATTCAGCTTCCGACATGGCATCCTCAGCTTGAGACATGTAGGTCGGGCTAAAGAAATATAAATCTTCTTTCTGGGCTTTAATCTGAAGCTCTCTTGCGCTTTCGATGATGTCGCTAGGATCTTGTTGAGATGCGATATCTTGAGCCTGAGCAAGCGCACTCTGTTCAATGGTGTTTGTGTCTTTTACTTGGTTTCCCATGCAGGCTGTGAGCAAGGAAAAGCCAATAATAGAAATCGTTTTGTAATTCATGATGCACATATAAAAAAGATGAAACAGTCTGCATTCTAGCAAATCATTTGAGTGCCGTTGAAGCACTCAAGTGAAGTTAGGCTCAAGTGTAGGTCGATTCACCTAGGAAAGAAGCGCAATCACTAGGGGGTTAGTGGGTATTCAGGCTTGGAATACTAATGTCTGCAATCAGGGCGGCTTCTATTAGTACGGCTTTTTTATTGGTTTCTTCCAATTTAAAGCGTTCTTGATCCAGTTTGAATTGTTCTTTTCTAGTGAGGTCTTTATATGCTTGATGTGTAGGCATATGGGCCGTTAGGCCGGCATGCTTAACGACTGTGCTGTAACTGGGGTCGCTTAGAAGGGACTCGTCTAAACGGCTCATAAGGTAGGTTATGCGCAAGCAGCCTTCGGTGATCTCGCACTGGCCCTGTAGCATGGCCTTGGCTATGAACTTAAGGTCATTGCACAACTCTTGTTGGTGCTTTCGCCATGAGGCTTCATTTTCGGCCTGTTGAAGCGCTTGTTTTTGTTTGAGATTTTTTAGCTGAACTAAGTAGTAGGCCGCTACAGCACTCAAAATGAGAATGATCGCAACGCCGATGGGAAGTAAATATGTGGTCATAGTGTATTCGATACTTAAAAACGCTAATTATCGAGTTTGGCGCAATAGATGCAACCCTTGGTTGAATCTATTGGCTTACTTGGAGATTGGCGCAGTAGATGGATTGCAGGACTTGTATTACTTCTTTGGCCTTGGTGCCTTGAAGTGAATAATAGATGGTTTGAGCGTCGCGCCGCGTTTGAACGAGGTTTTCTCTGCGCAGCCATGCTAGGTGCTGGCTCAGGGCGGATTGGCTTAGGTGGACGCGGTCATTGAGCTCGGACACATTGAGCTCCCCTTGTGCCAAGGAACATAAAATCATGAGTCGATTTTCGTTGGCAAGGGCCTTGAGCAGTTGTGCAGCTTCCACTGCGTGGCTTTTTAGCTCATCAACCATGGATGGTTCAGTCATGTTGAGTCTCGAGAGGTCGGTCACGAATCTAAATTTAACACAATAATTCCATAAGGCTAAATTAGATTTTACTAATACAGTGCTGGGGGTCAAAAATGCCATAAAAAGGGCAATCCTTGTGCATTTTTTTTATATTCTGCTAGCTTTACTATCAGAATAACTACTCTAAAAAGGTGGTAGGGAAGACCATGGCATTTTCAAATCGTTGGGTGCTGGCTGATGGCACTCTAAACAATGAGCCCATCACCATTCGCTACCGCGATGGGGTGGATCAAGAAAAAGAAACGGGCAAATACGCTAACTGCATCCAGATCAGTTGGACTGCCGACGATGTTGACCCGCAAACGGGTTATCCGTCCGCGGAGGAACTCGATAAAATAGATGCGTTCAATCAAAAGCTCATGGGCGCGGTTGAGCCAGATGTGCATGGGTTGTTGGTCATGGTTCTCATGTCTCAAGGCGTGAATCAGTGGATTTTGTATGTCAGAGACACCGAGGAACTTCAACAAGAGTCAAATAAGATTCCCACTGTCCAGGGGTTATACCCAATTGCGGTTACTGCCGAGGAAGACGCTCAGTGGGAAATTTTTACGCAACTCAGAGGTGCAATCAGTACGCACTAGGCATCATGGTGTTAGGGCTGGTTATCAGCCCTACTGTGTAGCAGCCAGATCGCAGTATGCTCTGCTTTAGGGGGTGCTGGGTTTGGCGCTGCGCTTGCCTTTTTTCTTTAGCGCTTCTTTTTCTGCCTTTTCCTGTTCTTTTAATCGCTTAGCCTCTGCCACCCTGGCTTCTTCCTTGATCATCATATCAGGCGTTTCGAATGTGACGGCACCGAGTTTACCGCTGCGAAGTTCATGGATTAATATTTCTGAGGCTTTGTATTCGTCAACGCTGCCGCCTGAACGCAGACACCCTCGCTTACGGCCGATGAGTTCAATCAGCTCATATCCTTTTTGCGGAAGGGGGTCGATGTTGTAACGGTCTTTTACTCGCTCTGGGTAAAGTTCAAGCAATAATGACGCCGTGAAATCGGCCACTTCATAATAATCTAAGGCCGTATCTCTAACCGCTCCGCTGGCCGCAAGGCGAAAGCCACTGGCTTCATTGTCAATTTTTGGCCATAAAATCCCAGGTGTGTCAGACAGTACGATGCCATCCTGTATTTTGATTTGTTGAGGGTGTCGCGTTAGAGCCGGTAGATTGCCTGCTTTCGCTACGGTTCTACCTGCTAGGGTGTTGATTAAGGTTGATTTACCCACGTTGGGGATACCCATGATCATGGTTCGAATGTTTTGTTTCTTTTCTCTGCGGTCAGGCAAAAGCTCATGGCAGTATTGTGTGATGCTTTTAACCTGTTTCTTATCCAAGCCAGAAAGGGCCATCGCTCGGGTGTTTTCTAGACCGTTAAAGTAATCCAACCAGGTCTGAGTGTGTACAGGATCGGCAATGTCCACTTTGTTGAGCAGCTTTAGGCAGGGCTTTCCTTGACGAAGCTCCGGGACAAGTGGATTTTCACTTGAATAGGGAAGGCGAGCGTCGAGCACTTCAATGACCAAGTCAATTTGCGGCATAACTTCGGCAATTTGCTTTCGGGCTTTGTGCATATGCCCTGGAAACCACTGTATGGCCATAATACTTCTCGATACCAATGAATAAGGGGGTATTTTAACGGGATACGCGCGCTTGAGCCAGTCAAGGGAAATGGAAGGGGGGCGCCCATGAGCGGGCGCGAAAATCGTAGTACTTAAGCGAAAATGCTGTTTTGCTCAGTCTCTACTGGTGCTTCTTCTGAAGTAGCCTCACTTGTCTCAAAGGCGCTCTCAGTAGAAGAGTCTTCAGCTACGTCCATTTCGTTAGAGGTGGCTTCACTTGGTAGCTCGTCTGCTACGGTCTCTTGCGCTTGCTCAGCTGCGAGTTCCGCACGAACTTCTTCTTCGATCTTAGCTTTTAATTCCGCCATGGTTTTTTCAGCTTTACGCTCTTCTTTCGCTAAGGCCTTTTCTTGCTGAACCCAGTTGGTGCCACTGGCTTCGACTTCGTTAAGGCCTTGTTCTTCAGCGATTTCGGTTGCGATGCTATTGGCCAGTTCGTCCGCTTCTTTTGCAAGCATTTTGCGCTCAACAGGGTCTAGCGCTAAAAAGGTGTCGATGAGTGCTTGACTTAGAACTTCACGAACTAAAAGGCTTTTATCTTTATTAAAACGCTTGGCGATGGTGGTCAGCATCGCGAGGTCGCCACTGCTTATGGTTAGGTCAACCGGGGTAAAGCTGGCCTCGGCAGCTTGGCGCTCTTGTTCTTCTAAGTAAAATTGTTCGATTAGGGATTGTGCTTTGCTCATGGAACACCTCTTTGAATGACATGGAGTGTTATACATGGCTCTATTTTATTGGTCAATAACATCTGTATATCCATACAGAGTATTAGAGGGGGGCAGAAAGCCTTAAAATGTCTTTTGTTGCAGTAATTAGGCTGCCCTAAGGCAGTGGAGAGCAAAATGACATCTGTAAAAAATCACATTGAACAAAAATTAACCAGTGCTTTTGATGTGTTGCATCTGACGGTGGAAAATGAAAGTCATGGCCACAATGTACCGGCAGGGTCTGAGACCCATTTTAAGGTCGTTTTGGTTTGTAAAGAGTTTGAAGGTTTAAACAAGGTCAAGCAGCACCAGGCGGTATATAAGGTGCTGGCGGAGGAATTAGCCGGGCCCGTTCATGCATTGGCCTTACACACATACGACGCTGCTTCGTGGCAGGCTGTTGGCCAGGCACCAGACTCGCCAGCTTGCATGGGTGGCAGTAAAAAGTAGGGGCGTGGTCAAAATTGCCATTGCGTCCTGTTGATCGTTCTTTATACTCGTGGCCGCATTGCTTAATAAAAATAAAAAGGAGAATTAAGATGCAATGGTTTAAAACAGTGGGCGCAGCCAGCGCTCTGCTCATGTCGTCTTTTGTATTTGCGCAAGCGTCATCGCCCGTAGGTGAATGGGAGATGGAAGCACATGATGAAGATAAAGACATCAAGGTATACACGCGAAGCGTAGGTGATTCCCCTCTAAAAGAATTCAAAGGCGTGACGCATATTAATGCGCCGGTCGAAGCCTTCGTTGCACTGTTGCGAGACCCTGACGTGGCAACGAGCTGGATGCATGATGTAGTTGAATTTAGGGTAATGGAAAGCCCAAGCGAAACAGAGAACTTGGTTTACACCATTAACAAGACACCATGGCCAGTGACGGACCGTGATGCTTACATTTTGTCTGAGATGTCTGCAGATGAGCAAGGTGTCGTGACAACAACTCTAACGGCCCAGCCGAGTTATCAGCCAGAAAATGAAGATTACATTCGCATGCCTGCGCTCTCAGGCCACTGGAAATTCTCTCCTCAAGAAAACGGCGTAGTAGAAGTTGAGTATCAAGTACACGCCAACCCTGGTGGTTCGCTACCAAATTGGTTGGTAAACGCGATTGTGGTTGATACACCACTTAACACTTTGAGTAATCTTAGAGATATTATTCAGGACGAAAAATATCAAAACCAAAGTTTCGCATTTATCGAGGCTGCCAAGTCATCTGCTCAAGCAGAGACCGTCGATCAGGTTGCCATAGATGTGGCATCGGAAGTGGCCCAATAAACCGGGTTAACTGAGTAGTTCTTGGTTACCACCGAATGCTACGGTATTGGTGGTAACCGTATACTCTTTGACGAATGCGTGGACATAGTTCGGTCCTCCGGCCTTAGGCCCGGTTCCCGAAAGACCATGCCCGCCAAAAGGTTGAGCCCCAACCTTCGCTCCCACCATGTTTCGATTAATGTAGATATTACCCACGTGAGATTGCTGCACGATGTAATCAATCCAGCGTTGGTTTCGGCTGTGTATACCTAGGGTCAGTTCGTACTGAGTCGCCTTGACCTCTTCCAATTTGGCATCTAATTCGTCGTGATCATAGCTAATGATGTGCAGAATGGGGCCGAAGACCTCTTCTTTTAGTTGTTTTATGCTCTCTATCTTATAAGCACAGGGGGCGAAGTAATTGTCGCTTGGTAGGCGGTTGGGTAATGTTGCTCGAGCGACGAATTCCCCGTGCTCTCCAAGCCAATCGAGATGAGCATTTAGCTTACGTTTGGCTTTGTCGTCTATGATAGGGCCGATATCGGTATCCCTTAAAAAAGGTGACTCTAAGTTCAAACACTCTAGCCTGCCTTTAAGGGCTTGATAGAAGGGCTCTTCGATGTCCTTTTGTAAGTACAATACGCGCAGGGCACTGCATCGTTGACCGCTTGAGTCGAAGGCCGAGGTTATCACGTCCTTCACGAGCTGTTCTATCAAGGCCGTGCTATCCGCGAACATGACATTTTGCCCGCCGGTTTCCGCTAGGAAGGGGATAAATCCGTTATCACAATCGATTAGCCAAGATTGGATTTGCTTTGCGGCTTGAGTCGATCCGGTGAAGCAGACCATGTCCACATGCCCACTTTCAATCAAACGCTGCGTGATTTGCGCGCCTGCCCCCGGTAAAAAATACAATTGCTCATGGCTAATGCCAGCTTCAAACATGATTTCCATGACGCGATGCGCGACAAGGCTAGTTTGTTGTGCAGGTTTGGCAATGACTCGATTGCCACAGGAAAGTGCAGCGGCTATTTGTCCGACGTAAATGGCTAGAGGGAAGTTCCAGGGGCTGATGCAAAGTACATTTCCCCTTGGGCGATATCGCAATAGGTTTTCTTCACCGGTCACTGAGTCCAAGATAGTCGGATCGGCGAAGTTTTTTTGTGCTTGGCGTGAATAATATCGACAAAAGTCGATGGCCTCCCGAATTTCTCCAATCGCATTCTCTAGGGTTTTACCCGCCTCTTTCATCAGTAGGTACATGAGTTCGTGGCGATGCTTGTAAAGGTGTTGGCCGATGTCATCAACAATTCGAGCTAAAGATTCCACGCTAGGAGGGTGAAACGGAAGCGCCTGTAACTGGTTGACACAAAAATCGAGTGTGTCGTTGTCGATGAAATGGTAGCGGCCAATGACCTCGCCGTCGCAAGGGCTGATGGCTTTTTCACTTGGCAATCCAGTAAACTCATGGCCTTGGATAACAGGAAAGCTGTCGTATACCTCTTCATGGTAGGGGATGATTTTATCCATGAGTTGGTAGTAGTGGCTATCATGCTGGAGTTCTACGCCTTGGCTGTTTGGATAATCCACAAAAATTTCGCAGGGCAGCGGCACGTTGGGGTTCAAAATCGAAGATTGTGATAGTTGGTCGGCAGGGTGCTCTACGAGATGGCTGATAGGGGCTTGAGGGTCTTGAACCTGAAATACGAAAGAGCTATTGGCGCCGTTTTCGATCAGTCTTCGGACCAGGTATGGTAATAATTCTTTGTGTTGACCAACAGGGGCATATATCCGACAGCTCACTCCATGCTTTTGCAAAATTTGTTGATAGAGGTGCTCGCCCATTCCCTGTAAACGCTGGAATTCGAAGGGCACAATCGACTGTAAATCGAGTATGTGCTGTACGGTGAAGGCGTTGTGGGTGGCAAATTTGGGCCGCAACCATTCTTGAGCTGGATGCAATAGAAAACGTGCGCAGGCCATATAGTGTAAATCCGTACTGGCTTTTTGCGTGAGTACGGGGTACTCCGTCAGTCCTTGCTCTTGCGCCCATTTAATTTCAGAGTCCCAATAGGCGCCCTTAACCAATCGAACCGGGATGGCTTTTTGTAATTTGTCCGCTAGTGCATGTAGCCAGTGCAAAACGCTCATCGCTCGTTTCCCGTAAGATTGCACCACAACGCCGAAGTGCGGCCAGTTAGCGAGATCTTGATGGCTAATGACGGATTCGATAATTTGCAGCGAAAAATCTAGCCTGTACTGTTCTTCTGCATCAATGGTGATCGGGACATTCAAAGCCTTCGCCTTTCGTGCAATCGTTAACAATCGCGTTACCATTTCACCGAGTACCTTATGTTGCTGGCTAGGAAGGTACCTTGGGTGTAGCGCTGACAGCTTGATCGATACGTTGTCGGGTAACGATTTTTTGAATTTATTACCGTGTGCTACCGCTTCGATGGCATTCAGGTAGCTTTCGAGGTATCGGCTTGCATCCTCTTCGGTGAGAGCTTCTTCTCCCAGCATGTCAAACGAGCAGCATTGATGACTCGCCTCTAAGCCGGCGGCTTGTTCGCACGCCTCTTCGATGGTTTGGGCAAAGACAAACTGTTCACCCATGATGCGAATGGCTCGGGCCACCGCTTCTCGTGTGATGTTGAGGGTTAACTTGTTTACTAGGCCTTTTACCGCCTCGCTGGGGTGGGGTTGTTTAGGCTTAAGTAGTCTGCCGCTTATGGCTAACCCCCAACTGGCTGCGTTTACCCAAAACGAATCGCTCTTATTTACATGGTGCTGCCAACCACGCTCAGATAGCTTGTCGATGAGTAGGTCGTTGGCGGTAGCGATGTCAGGTACGCGAATAAGTGACTCGGCCAAGCACATGAGGGTGATCCCTTCATCCGTACTTAAGTCATATTCTTGCAGGAGCTTATGTAAAACTGTGTGATTATTCTGGTCGCGAATACCTGAGATAAGATCCCGAACGGCCTCTTCGAATGCTTCTTCCTGTGGTTCAGGAAATGAATCGATCAGCGCCTGAACGAAATCTTGCTCGTCCATTAGGTAGAGGTGTTTGATTTCCGCTCTTAGATCTGGGGCTTTCTCGGCTTTTAAGGTAGAAGGATCCAACAAAAAGTTAGGCATGACTCGCTGGTAGCTCCCCAATGGCATTCCTATACAGTGTAGTAACCAAAGGCGTTTATCAAAAGGGGGTGAGGCTAAATTACGGTCCCTTTTGGCGCAGTTCGGCTAATTTTTTCTGAACTTTAACTGCCCGTGCCAGTTTGTCTTGAACACCCAGTAGCTCAGGGGCTAACCGCTGTGCTTCGCGCCATAGCTCGATTGCTTGGCTTAGATTGCCTACTCGATAGGCGGTATCTGCTTCTTTGTCTTTACGCTTGGCTGTTGAGACAAGCAGTTGATATGCCGTTTTTAGTGACCTTTGTACGGCTTTTCCAGAAAACGGTGGGTGGCGCAAAATATCCTGCAATAATTGGATTTCTTGAAAGTTTTGATTGGCGATTGCTGTGTTTAGCTGGCGCACAAGGGCGTCTTGTTTTTGATCAATAGCGTCAACCTGAGATTGACTCACGCCTTTATTAATGGCGATGCTCAACTCTGGACGATTTAGATTCGGGTTTAGGGCCAGGGCTTCGGCGTAGGTCTTCTGGGCGTTAAAGTAGTCCTGCTTTGCTAGGGCCGCAATGGATAGCTCGTGTAAGCGATAGGACAGCTCTCGCTTTTGCTCAGCTAGAGGGTGCGCTTGGCTATTCCAGAGCAAATGTCCTGCATGGCTACGCTCCTTGAATTGGTCAACGAGGATGTTAGCTTTGAGTAAATTAGCCTCGGCCAATGCCTGTTGAGTATCAATGCGTCGGCGTTCTTCCGCTTTTTGTTCGTTTAGGTCGGTTTGAACAAGGCTAAAGCTGGCATGCCAAGGCAAGTGCTCAATCAATTGATTTAGGTGCCTCTGTGCCATGCCCCATTTTTTTTGGGCCATAAAACTGCGGACTTGATTGAGTTCTTTTCGACGATACCGATCCGCTTGGCGTTTTACGTTTTTCAACTCATCTCGATCGTTGGGTGAGGTCGTTTCAATGAGTTCAATTGCCCGCTGATATTCATGGTTGGCAACTAAGTCTTGCACGCTTTCATTCCAAAAATTCGCCGGCATATGACTGCAGCCGGGAAGAACGACCAGCGTAGCGAAAAGGAAAAGGAGAAGTCTGTTTTGTGCTGGCTTATGCATAATCTTCCATAGCGTCCATTTCGGCTTCTTGTTGCATAAGCAGTCGATTGAATTTTGGTGCCAAGCGCTCAACTTGATAGCAGATGGTCTCTCTTGATTTGCCTTTAAGTTGAATGCCAGAGGGCTTGGAGGTGATGACGAGTCCTTCAACCGATGGGTGAGATACCACCGCGTCACTGACGAGCAGTTTGTTTGGATGGCCCACTTCACATAGACGTGCCGCTTGGTTAACTGTGTCACCTGTAATGGTCAGTTGCATTCGTTCGGTCGATCCAATGGTGCCTGCTAGCATGTCGCCGCAGTGAAGGCCTAAGCGAAAATCCAGCGTTGGTAGGTCCTGCTCGATTCGCTGGCTATTGAGCAAATGGGTCAACCGTAAAAAAATCTCTGCAGCGCATATAGCGTTAATAGCGTGCTTTGAGTCTTCTTTGTGAACACCAAAGGTGAGCATCGCACCATCGCCGATATAATTATCTACGGTGCCTCGGTACATTTTTGCAGCTTGATGTAGAAGAAAGTAGTAGTGATTTAAAATCCCAGCCACTTGCTTCGGAGACTCTTTTTCACAGAGCTGAGTAAAGCCCACGATATCAACGAAAAGGACGGAGCCTCGAACCGCCTGCATTGGAGTTTTGGGAACTGATAGATCAGAGAGTATGCCTTTCGCAATGTCCTTGGAGATGTAAGAGCTAAATTTATGCTCGATGGATTCTTTGTCTCTTAGACCCTTTAGCATGAGTTTAAAGCCTTTGACGAGATCGCCTACTTCGTCATTCTTGCTATGTGGGAGGGGAGGGTTTAGGTCCCCGTCGGCGATTTTTGAGGCGACTCGATTTAATCGCTTGAGCGGGGCCGTTAAGCCTCTTGCCAATAGTATTGCCAAGATAAAAGCCAATACGCCAACGCTGATGGTGATAATGCCCACCGCTTTGCGTGAATTAATCAGAGCGGTGACGATGGCGCTATTGTCCAAGGTTAATCGAACTTCACCCGCAATCACGTCTTGAAATACGATGGGTGCTTGATATTGGCTGATCGAAAGTGTGAGAGAGGGTTTCTGCGAACTGGCTTGTACCAATAAATCCTTATGGTGATCGTATATGGCAATGTGCTGGATCGAAGTGGTTTTCGCAGCGACGCTTTCCAGCATGGCAGATAGCGCCATTTTATCGTCCGCCATGACCAATTCAGCCGCGGCATCAGCTGTCTGGTGGGTGATGGCAAGGGCGAAAGTGTCCGTTTGCTGCTGGAGAAGGTCGTTAAAGTGGCTGCTCAGGTAGAGCCAAATCACCCCAGTGCTCAGGCATAGCAGTACACTGATGGCGAGAAGCACTTGCCAAAACAGTGGAAAACGCCAATGTCGAATAGCTAAAAAGGACCACATGGTGTGAGGTTACTTTGACGGAAAGTTGTACACTAGCTAGATTCGCGCCAATGGGCAAAGCCAGTCTGCAAAGCTGTGAACTGGCTCTAGTATTGGGCGTACAGTCATATTCTTATTACTGAGCCGATCATTTACCGGGTTATTCCCAGTCATCACCGTAATCATGAACCAGCTCCGTACCAGCTTTAATGGTTTTTAACGTAACAACGGTGTAGTCATCGTAATAGGCGACATTGGGTTTCTTGTTATGGTTGATGTACTTTAGGTCGTTACTGACTCTGAATAAATCTTGACCATCGTTCATCCAGAGAACGTGAGGGCCGTCGGTTTTCACCTTTTTGCCCTCAAGCACACCTACCACCGTGTCTTTTTTGATTGTGACTTTGGCAAACAAGCCTTTGCCATGGATATCGCTTTCTCTGACTTCCACAAGATCGTTAAGGTCGGTGCTCATGTGTGCCTCTATATTACTGCTGGTCTTGAATGCCTAAAAAGGCGTACATGCCTAATTGTACAAAACGAACCATGTCAGCAATAGGGGGGTTGGGCGCAAAAGTGGAAAGTGTGATGGGGTGCGCCTGACCGAACAAGATTCGAGCAAGGTCTCGTGCGCTCAATTGTGCCCGCATTTGGCCTGAGTCGAGTCCTGCTTGAAGTGTCGGTTCAACAATATCAAGAATTTTTTCTTGAAACGCCATATACCTCGGCCAAGTGTCTTCTCTGACGGATGCGCTCCATTCTAGCCAGATCTTTACGATCTCAGGCTGAAGTTGGGCCTGTTGTAGAAACGTTAAGGAATGCCTTTGCATGGTTTCAAGCGGGTTTCGTTTTGCATCTTCCGCTTGATGACACGAAATAGCGAGATCAAGGAAGTGATTCTCGATGGCGGTGAGGACGGCTGCCACCAGATCTTCTCGGGTTTTGAAATAATTGAAGACGGTAGGGACAGACACGCCTGTCTCTTCTGCGATGTCCGCATGGGCGGCTCGCCCCAATCCTCTGCGGGCAAATACGCTGATGGCAGCATCCAGTAATTGTTGTTTGCGTAATTCTGGGCTTAGGCGAGTACGTAGCTGTGCGCTCACGAAAAATTCCTCTACATCGATTAGGTCAGTTGCTCATCCCCCTGACGATAAGCGCCAGGAGTGATGCCTGTCCATTTTTTAAAAGCACGGTGAAATGTGCTGGATTCTGAGAATCCAAGTTTTTCGGCCACTTCCTGAATGCTCAAGTCGCCACGCTCTAAATAGTAGAGGGCGGTGTCTCTTCGCATTTGATCTTTTAGTTCTTGGTAGGTGAGGCCTTCTTCTTTTAGTCTTCTGCGCAGCGTTTGCGGACTGGTATGCAGTGCATTGGCTACGTCTTCAAAGTTGGGAAGTTCTTTCGATAAATCTTCTCCGATAATACCGCGAATTTGAGCAACAAGGCTGTTGCCATCATCTGGTCTCGCGAGCAAATCGGCTGGGCTGTCCTTTAGGAAATTTCGTAACGTTGTTTCATTTTGAATTAAACGTTCTTGAAGAAATTTAACTGGAAAACGAATGCCTGTGTAGTTTCCATTAAAGTGAATGTCGCACGCGAATAGTCGACGGTATTCAGCCTGGTTTACGGGGGGCGAAAATCTAAAGCTTGCCTCAAGAAGATGGATGCGCCTCCCAATCAGCCAACTACCAAAGCGATGCCATATCACAAGGATGGACTCAATGAGAAAATGGTCTGGATCGTTTAGCTTGCTCTCATCGACAGAGATGGTGGCGTAATGCTCATCAACCTCTAATTTTATTTCAGGCAATTTTAGGAACAGGCCGTAAAACCGATAGGCTCGTCGAAATGCCTTCTCGAGTGTTGGGCAATGGATAACGGCATGGCACATCATGGCAAAAGAACCCAGTGGACTGGGCTCTTGTCCTAGCCCCATATATTCATCTTGTGTTTCCAACCAGATGTTTTTTACAAGAGCCGCATACTGGCGAGCGGTGACACGGGACATGGGCTCATGTAACACGTCCTGTAGAATTCCAGATCGCTCTAAAAGCATAGGCACATCCAGTCCCATCTGGATTGGGCCGCGCAGTGCTGCCTTCACATAGTGATAGGGAACTGAAAATTCTAAAAGTGCCATGTGGAGCCTTAACTCACTGAGTTCTCAGTGATTTTCCTTTTAAGTGTGTCGCAAAGCATACACAAAGCGAATCATCGATGCATTAATTACCTAACTGGCTATGGACAGAAATTCGTGCTTATGGTCTATTGAGTAAATCGTCATCAAATGCAGATGGATGGCGGTTAATGACCACGATTTAAAAATACGTGCACGTCCGGCGACGAAGTGCGTAAAAAATAACAAGAAATAGGAGTGGCAAATGTTGACCCCCTTAGGCGCCTTTCTAGCCGCTGTCCAAGAGCAGCCTCATAAACCCTATCTTAGACAACCCAAAAACCGAGTTTTCAAAGAATACAGTTGGCAAAATGTGGCGGACATGGCGAAATCAGTCGCATATCAGTTGCACAAGTTCGGTATTGAGCCGGGTGATAAGGTCGCATTGTGGTCGAAGAATTGCTACGAATGGGTTGTTACTGACTTGGCGATTATGATGGTCGGCGGCGTGTCAGTCCCTCTTTATCCTGGTCAATCGAAAGAGAATGTTCATTACGTTTTGGAACACAGCGAAAGCAAACTCATGTTTGTCGGCAAGCACGATTTTGAACAAGATGTCATTGATGCCATTCCTGCAAACTTTCCTGTTTGCGCGTTTCATTATTTTGGTGGTCCCAGCCAATATTTGTGGGATTCATGGGTAAGTGAACCTGCACCGGATGACTTTAAAATACACGAGCCGACCCTCGACGAGATCATGACCATTGTTTATACCTCGGGCACGACAGGGCAGCCAAAGGGGGCGGTTCACACTTTTGGTTCTTTTGCGTTTGCAGCCAATAACGGTGTTGAAAGCATCGGTATGGCATCGAATGATCGTGGCATTAGCTTCTTACCGCTTGCCCATGTGGCAGAACGGGTGATTGTAGAGGGGCAGAGTTTCTACGCGTGGTTCCCTATTTCTTTTGTAGAATCCATTGATACTTTTGGAGAGGATCTAGCCAGTATTCAACCCACTTTATTCTTCGCAGTCCCGAGAATTTGGGCAAAATTTCAAGAGGGTATTCTGGCAAAGGTAGGTGGACAGAAAAAACTCGAGCGTTTGCTGTCGATTCCTTTAGTGAATAAATTGGTTAAAAAGAAAATCCAAAAAGGACTTGGCCTTTACGAGACTAAGCTAGCAGGATGTGGTGCTTCGCCCATGCCTAAGGCGCTCATAGAGTGGTTTGAGCGTGTGGGGATTATTATCGTCGAAGGTTACGGTATGACCGAGAATATGTGCTATGGCACGTTCAATTTTCCCAATGATCGTAACGTGGGGTCGGTTGGTAAACCTTTCCGTCAAAATGAAGTGAAAATCAGTGACAAAGGCGAAATCCTGTTCAAGAGTAAGGCGTTGATGCAAGGGTATTACAAAGAACCTGCAAAAACAGAAGAGGCGCTGGTGGATGGTTATTATCACACTGGGGACAAGGGCCATATAGATGAGCAAGGTTTTTTACATATCACGGGTCGAGTGAAGGAGCTTTTTAAAACGTCAAAGGGTAAGTACATTGCACCCGCACCCATCGAGGCGCATTTGGCTGCCCATCATCATATTGAGCAAGCGTGTGTTATGGGGTCGGGCCGCCATCAGCCTTTGGCGGTCATTGAGCTAACGGAAACGGCTCGCGGCATGGACCCTGAAGCGCTTCAGCAAGAGCTGATGGATCACCTTGCTCATGTGAACCAAAAGCTAGAGCATCATGAACGACTCGATTGTCTCGTGCTGACTCGCGTGATGTGGACAGTCGAAAGTGGCCTCATTACACCGACGCTTAAAATTCGACGTGATCAGGTTGAAGAGCGCTATATCGAATACGCTAAAGAAGACCAGCCCATTGTGTGGGGGCCGAAAGAGCAGACCGGTGCCGGTCAGGCCGCTTAAGTCGATTGCCATAGACCTTTGAAGCCCCATAGATATGGGGCTTTTTTATTGGGCGGGTTTAACTGACTGCCTCTTAGGGTCTTGAAGGTGATGTCGTTATTGGGGAGCCAAGCTCTGAGTTGATGCGTTCACGGCATGCGTCGCAAATGCATTGCTTGTGTTGGTCTTTCTTGATTTTAAGGCGTGTGGCCTCGGAGAAATGGGCGTTCATGCACCAACAGGCCTCGTTGGCGGTACATTGGTTATCTTGCTGGCAATATGGGCAAAGGGTGGGCATGTCGGGGAGTAGGCTTAAAAATTTAGTCCATTGTAGCAGGTTAGCCAGTCGGCCATAAGCGCACTCAGGATGATGTGTCTACCCTTGTCCGCCTTTGTTCCGACCCGAGCGGCATGCTCCATCTCACCAATGGTTTCGATGATGTTCTCAATTTCATGGGGGGTGAAGGGAAGGTGAACCATCTCTCGTGAGTCGCTCATCAGAGCATTACGCAGCCTCAGGGCGAGGCTAGGGTGCCTTTTTCTGATGAGCGAAAAAGTCATTTCAATACTGGGCTTCTGAATGCGGTAGGGGGTTGCCATAGGGCGACTCCTAAGTATCCAGTTGGCGGTGACTCTATAACTATAGCTCATCGGATAAAATTGATGCATTTGGCCTATTAAATGGCATAAATGGTGATTGTGGCGCGTAACGACCTAAGGCATTCTGTCGGCTCGGAGGGCATATGGCTATTTGGAAACGTTATCGACATCAAGATGTTGAGGGTCTTAAAGTGGGGCGAATGAACCAAGGGGTGAATACCCAGTTCATCGTCTATCGCATTGGCGATACGCTCATTGATTCTGGGCCGAGTAATCAGTGGAAGTACGTAAAGCCCTTTGTTGAGGCTGCGCCAGTGTCTCAGTTGTTGTTGACGCATCACCATGAAGATCATGGTGGAAACGCTGCGCATATCGCTGCAATTTGTGGGATTAAACCTAAAGCCCCTGAGCTAGGAAGGGAAAAGTTGGCAAAGGGTTACAAAACCCCTGTGCTGCAACGGCTAGTTTGGGGCTCTCTAGTACCGGTAGAGACGGAGGCGCTCGCAGATGTTGAGGCGTTATCGGACGGCACTAAAATAGAATGTATTCCCACGCCAGGGCATGCTAAAGACCTTACATGCTTTTATCTTCCCGAGAAGGGTTATATGTTCAGTGGGGATCTTTTCATTGCGCCAAAATTAAAGCTGCTGAGGGCGGATGAAAATTTAGGTCAGTTGGTCGCTAGTATTGAGCATGTTCTTACTAAGGATTTCGACGTATTGTTTTGCCCTCACGCTGGCGTGATTGAGAATGGGCGTGCGCTCCTAGGTAAGAAGAAAGACTCGATTTTAGAGTTGGCAGAAAACGCGAAGGCGCTGAAGTTGAAAGGGGTTCCAACGCCTGAAGTGGTAAAGCAGTTACTGGGTCCGGAGGACTTGACTGCCAAACTGACGCGAGGGAATTTCTCACGCCGAAACTTAATTGAACAATGCTTTACTCTAGATTAGCGTTCGGCCGTTGTAGTTGTATTTCAGCACGCTCTTAAGGTGTTTCCTGGTAGTACCCCTGTAGTGCGGTTTTATTTTGCGGATTCTCTACTTGGAATGCATATTTACCGTTCAGTTGTTTCTCGTATTCGAAGCGTACGGTACTGGGCAGAAAGATGGGCTTCTTAAATTCAGTGTAAAGCTCTTTTTTCATGGCGCTTGTAGAGTGAGGTAGTGATGCCCAGCATTTGATGGCAGAGCACATACCATGAGCAATTGCTTGCTTAAAGCCAAATAATTTTGCGGCCAATTTGTATGTATGGATTGGGTTGGCATCACCCGATAATAGAGCGAATTGGCGACCTGTATTTGCTGGCATATGCCAATCCATTGAATGAAAATAATGAGGCTTTTCATATGGGGTGTTAGGACGTTTGACGTTCCTCGTTTTATGGGGGGATAAATATCCACTGAAACATTGCCAAACACACTCATCATTACGAAGGATGCGCGTGGTCAGAACGAGCTCCTTACCTTTAGCGGTCTCTTTGAATTCTTTAGTTTGTATGTCGATGGTTAAATTGTCTTCTAGGTAGACGGGTTTAAAAGACTGAATGTGGTTGAATACGTGAACCAAGCCGAGTACGGAAAAAGGCAGCTTGGGGTTTAGTAAAAACTTGAGTTGAGGTCGAAATACCAGTAGGTAGAGAAACGTGAGTGGTACATGCTGTGTGTGGTTTAGGTTATAAAATCGATTGAATTTTTTTAGTTGTTTCGGTTTTATCGAGCAGTGCTGAAATTCCAGCTTCATCTGGGATATAGCCGCTAGGTCAAGTCGGTTTTTAGTGGGCTTAGTTAAGCAATTAATGTACAGCGGTAAAATAGCTGGCTGTCGATCTAGGTGCATGGTGGCATTCATAGTTTTCACCTTTGGTAAATGTCGCTATTAAAGCGATGATCGTTACCAATGTTTATGACTGTGAAGAACGATATCAGTGTCTTTCGAGTCAATGTGGTGCGGCAATATGGCCGTCACGGTTTGGTGAGTAGTACAACACCAGTTTAAGACAATATTGTGACATTGAGCGGCTTTCTGGTATTTTAGGTGGGCTGCATAAGCGCCAATTCCCTTGGCGGTAAAAAGAATTCTGTATGCCATTTCAAAATAAGAATAAGAAATGGTGGGTAGTCACCAGAAAAAAGGGCGGACGCGAGCATGAAGGACTCAAGTATTTTGTTGCGCTTGGTTCATGAGTCGTTATTAAAATTAGGTGTAGATGTCGAGCAAATTTACCGCAAATGCGGTGTTACGCTGTCGCATATTCAAGATACAAAGTCTCGTTTAAAGCACCATGCAAACCAGGTGTTTTGGCAAGTGGCGGAAGAGGTCACAGAAGACCCTATTATTGGCGTTCATGTGGCGGAGAACCTTCCTCCCTACAAAGGCCAGGTGCTTGAGTACTTGTTTTTAAGTAGTCCAACCTTTGGTGATGGTCTAAAGCGTGCTCTGAATTACCAACGCTTGCTTACGGATGTTGCGCAGTCATATCTTGAGGTGGAAGGCGATGACGCTGCCCTAGTGCTGCACACGGCAATTGGTGAAAACCTGAATCGCCACTTTACGGAGTGTATTACCCTCGGGATTATTCGCTTTTTTCAAACGGTGACAAATGGAGAATTTGCGCCAGTTAAGGTGGATTTTTGTTTTGCTCAGCCAGAGCAGGTTGAAGAGTATCGGCGTATATACGGTTGTGATCTGACTTTCTCAGCGGCAAAAAACGCCATTCATTTTGACCGTACGGTACTGGATTGTCGTTCTCTGCATGCCGAGTCTGAGTTATTGAGTCTCCATGAAAAGGTTGCGGGTGAACACGTCGCTCGATTAGAGCAGCAGGATTTGGTGCAAGAGGTAAGAAAGATAATAGGGGAGCTATTAGAGACACAAGAAGTAAGCCTAGAAACCGTAGCGGCTCACCTTGCTATGAGTGCGAGAAGTCTGCGCTCCTCTTTGAATACGGCGGGCACCAACTTTAATCAAATCTTGTCAGACTATCGTTGTTTGTTAGCTAAGCGATTACTGGTTCGCACCAACGAATCCGTTGAAGAAATCGTTTATCTAACAGGGTTCTCGGAGCCCAGTACATTTTACCGGGCGTTTAAGCGGTGGACGGGTGTCACGCCGGTTGAGTACCGGAAAGAAAAGAAAAACAGTCGAGTGTAGTAAAAGGGCGTCAGCCCTTTTTTGTTTTTTGTCGATTGACCTTCCATGATCTTCAGCCTGTCATTCATGCCAATGTATGACCCCTTCTGTTTGGCTATTCTGGCATCGTGAAAAAAATTAGACGCGTTTTGTCTAGTTGAAATTGATGTGTTCGGCCTAAATTCACATGTTTGTCATGGGCCGCATTCGCGAGAATAAAAACTATGTTGCGATATAAAGCGCCATTGGCGGATATTAAATTTTTAACGGAAACCGTATTCGATTTTCAGGAGCATTATCAGTCTCTTGGGTTGGGTGAAACGGTGAACAAGGAACTTACAGATACCATCTTTGAGCATTGTGCAAAATTCTGTGAAAACGTGTTATTCCCTCTAAACCGTGTAGGGGACGAAGAAGGGTGTCGATTCGAAGAGCGTCAGGTGTTTACGCCAAGTGGATGGAAGCAAGCCTATGAGCAGTATGCTCAGGACGGATGGCATGGCCTGTCGGCTCCAGAAGAGTTTGGTGGACAAGGCTTGCCATTGTCTATGGGGGTCATCAAGTCTGAAATGATCGGCACCGCTAACTGGAGTTGGGGCATGTATCCAGGTCTGTCACTCGGTGCCATGAATACACTGTTTTTGCATGGTGATGATCAGCAAAAGAGCACCTATTTACCCCCCATGGTGGAAGGCCGTTGGTCAGGCACCATGTGTCTAACCGAGCCGCAGTGTGGTACGGACTTAGGGCAAGTGAAAACCAAGGCTGTGCCCAGCGATGGTAATACCTACAAGATTACAGGCACAAAAATTTTTATTTCGTCTGGTGAACACGATATGACAGAAAACATCATTCATATCGTGTTAGCTCGTTTGCCAAACAGCCCTAAAGGAACGAAAGGCATTTCGTTATTTTTGGTGCCTAAGTTCACCGTAACTGAACAAGGGGAGTTGGTTGATCGTAATGGGGTTTATTGCGACTCGATCGAAAAGAAAATGGGCATTCATGGCTCTTCAACCTGTGTGATGAGTTTTGAAGAAGCAGAAGGCTATCTCATCGGCGAAGTAAACCAGGGTCTGCACTGTATGTTCACTTTTATGAATACGGCACGTATCGGTACCTCTATTCAAGGGATTGGGGCATCTGAATTGGCCTATCAAGGTTCAGTCCCTTATGCCGCCGATCGTATGTCCATGCGTTCTTTAAGTGGCACAAAGCATCCAGAAAAAGCGGCGGACAGTTTGATCGTGCATCCAGATGTGCGTCGCATGTTGTTGACACAAAAAGCCTTCGCAGAGGGTGGGCGGGCCATGCTCTATCATGCGGCGATGCTGGCGGACAAAATGATGAAGGCCCATGAAGAAGGCAATCAAGCATTGTACGAACAGTACGACGATGAATTGGGTTTCTTAACGCCGGTTTTAAAAGCGTTTCTGACGGAAACCGGCTATGAGTCGGCAAACCTAGGGATGCAGGTGTACGGTGGCCATGGCTTCATCAAAGAATGGGGCATGGAGCAAATAGTTCGTGATGCGCGCATTTCAACTTTATACGAAGGCACAACGGGCGTTCAGGCGTTAGACCTGCTCGGACGTAAAGTGCTACTGGGCAAGATGAAAACCTTTAACGAGTTCATGGCTCAGATGAAAGAGTTTATTTCGCAGCATAAAAACAAAAAGCAAATGAAACCATTGATAAAGCCGTTGAAAAAAGCCATGTGGAAATGGCGTTGGGCTACTCTTCGTATCGCGTTTAAGGCCAACAAAGACCGCGATATGGTGGGCAGTGCCTCGGTGGATTATCTGATGTTCAGTGGTTATGTCGTCATGGCGTATTTTTGGGCCAAAATGGCGAATGCCGCTTACGGTGAGTTGAATAGTTGTACAGGTCAAAAAGCGTTTTGCGAAAGTAAGATTCAAACTGCTGCGTTTTATTTTGAACGCATTCTGCCACGCATTGAATCCCATTATAAAACCATGCTGGCGAAACCGGATTCTCTCATGACATTACCAGAGGAGCACTTTTTACTGGCGGCGCATGGCTAATGGACCATTTCGGTCTGATCATTCGCTTTGTTAAACCCGTCACACTCGAAGGAGGGGAGCCCCTCCTTTGGTATGGGTGTGACCTTAACTTTCTAAACATAAAATAAAAACATGGGTGAACCATATCAAAATGGTCCCCGCCAAAAATAATAAAAATAAAAAAGCAGTTAATAGCTGAGGCTTCTATTATGAAAAATACATTTGTCACTAAGGCAGCCCTTGCCACGGCTCTGGCCGGCTCGTCTCTTTCTGTCCATGCTAGCATGGGGAATATTGCCACCACCTATGGGTTACTCCCCTCAGACATGGCGACCTCTCAGTCTTACTCCTTGTTTAATAGTCAGGTCTCCGCAACCTACTATAACCCAGCGGCGCTGGCATTGAGCGACAAGGGGTCATTAACGGTCGGTATGCTTCAAGCCACCCCTGCGTTGACGGTAGACAGCAACGGTGGTGCGAACCCTCCTACGCGCAGTGGCAATGTATTAGAAGGTGATCAAACCCAAACAGCGCTGTTCGGTATGAAGACCAACATCACCAGTCTGACCAAATTTCACAAGCCTGTTTACTTGGCCGTGATGGGAGGTGTGGAACAGTACGGCTCTGAAATGCTGGCGTTTGAATCTGAATCCTCTAACGAAGGTCAGTTCATGCAATATGGACAAAAGCCATTGTTTCTCGCTGTGTCAGGTGCGGCTAACGTGACGGATGGGATTGATGTGGGTTTTGGATTGCGTGTCACTTTGCATGCTAATGCCACATTAGAATTGGAAACCGATTTGGCAGGTAACACCAGTAATGAAAACCCGAATGTGAGCGCAGAACCGGTCTTTATTCCCTTGGTCGGAGCGCACTTCGATATGGGTAAACTCTTGTGTGATGATCCAGCCGCCGGTTGTGAGTGGTCAGGTTTAACTGCAGCAGTGTCTTACCGTGGGCCGAGTAATACTCAAACGCAAGTGAACGCGACAGCGACGATTCCGGGTACGGTATCTGAGCCGGGCTTGCCGTTGGTGGTGAGTACCTTAGACGCTTATCAACCGATGATTTTGTCGTTTGGTGCAAAATACCTGCTCTCTCCAAGCTGGGACGTTGCGGCCACGTTAGAATATCAGCAATGGTCGACGCTTACCGACGAACTGAAAAAAGACACCGTTAAGGATCAGGGTAATCTTGAATTCAGAGACTCTTTTATCCCTCGAGTGGGTACACAATATTCTTATAATGACACGCTAACCCTTTCGGCTGGTATGTCCTATGAACAGTCTCCCTTGGAAAGCACGGTGTCGGATGAGGTGAATTTGTTTGATAACGATCGTGTCATTCTGGCTGCCGGTTTTACCCAGATGTACACTCAAACTGTGTTTCTCGCATTCCCCTTGCAAATCGACGGCGCCTATCAATATCACCACCTAGTAGAGCGTGACTTTTCACTGTCTGCCGATGGCACTGAGTTTGAAAATGTCACCACCGGCGGCGACGCACATGTCTTTAGCCTTGCACTTTCAATGATGTTTTAAGGTAGGGGCGGATTATGAAACAGTATTTATTCCTATTGGCATTGCCAATTTGGTTGCTGCTGGCTGCGTGTAGCCCAGTGGAAGAAGATCAAACCGTAGACTTTTCCGGCTGGGAAAAAGCCTACATGATTTACAGCTACCCGTTCGATGGCCAGCAAAACGTGTCGGTCAAGACGGCCGTGTCATTAATGTTCACTCACACCATTGACGACCCATATCTTGCCAGTCATGTGCGAGTGCTCGATAAAGACGGTAACCCAGTGGCGGGTACGATCACGGAACAAAATGGTAATGATGCCGGCTTGGTGTTTACACCAGAGCAAGCGCTCAAGGCCGGTGAGGTGTATACCATTGAATACACAGGCCTCACCAGCACCATTGGTGAAGTGGCCGACGCTCGCACCATTTCGTTCAGTACCGTGGGGGTGTCGGGTGATGCGTCTTCTGTCCCAGGTGAAGATCCTACTGGAGCTGATCCATTTACCTTTCAGGTGATTCGAGAATTTCCAACCGAAGATGTGCCGTTTATGGACTTCTCCGTTATCCATCTAACCTTCAACAAGGCCATCGATATTAACTCGGTTGGTTTAGATAATGGTTTTAGTTTTACAGAGCCGGGTCAAACGCAAAGTGTTGCGGGCAAATTAATGGTGAAAGACACCTACATCATCTTCGATCCTGATGAAGATTTAAAACCCGGAGTGGAATACACGCTGAGTTTAAAAGACAGCATTAAATCCCGTTCGGGCATGTCCTTGTCGGTTGGCGATTATGCATCAAAAGTGTACGTGCCAAACGACAGTCAGCCTCGCTCTGTCTTGGTTCAAAAAATTTACGGCGAGCCGGATGTGAACGTATCACCTCTGTCTGGCCTAGATCGCAATACAGTACCCGTTAACTCAACCCTAATGGGCGATGTAATCAGTTACGCGGATTCCGATTACTTCACAGAATTGGCGTACATTCCAAATTATGCCGATGCCGTGCCATTCGTGATCCGTCGTGGGGCCATCGTTAAGGGTTCTAAAATGGATGTGAACATCGGCGGTAAAGTATCGGGTGGTTATGACACGGGCGAAATTTACTTAACACTGATTACCGATGCTACCGGCTACATGGTGGCCAACAAAAACACCAATGATCCGAATGCACCTAAGCAGGTTCGATTGGTGATGGATGTATCCATGTCAGCACAAGATCCGCGAGCCAACGGCGGCCTGAGTCAAGACGTACTGCACATCGATTTGTTTGGCATCGGCTACACAGAAAATGGCGTTCTAGTGGTGGATACCCTGGGTGAGATTAACCCAACCTTGCTCGGTGTTGAAAAAGCCAACGGCTTAGTCTCGTTCTTCTTAGAAGCGTATGCCGATCAGGATAACGCACCGATCAAACCCGTTGATGATGTTCCTCCTCAACTTCAAACTTGGTTACCAGGCGATATCGGTGATCGTGTCGATCCAGCCGATCCGGTGTTTTTGATTTTTACCGAGCCTTTACGTCCTGAAAACTTAAATCAAGAGATTACTGTTACGCGTGTCGGTCAAACCACCGAACAGGTACCCGTGGTGGTAACCCATGATGGTACCTCTGTCATCGTAAAACCCAATGAGCCATTAAAATACGGTTCAAATTACCAAGTTCGCATCGGTGAAAATGTCATGGACATGGCCGGTAATCCTGTGGCGTCGCCATTTACTTTGTCGTTCACCACCTTGAACTATGACACCAGCAAACTGGCCGCGCCCATGGTGGGGTCGATTTATCCGGGTTACAACTGCCGTATGGTGGATGCCGACTTTGCGAACAACCGTGCCGGTCGTTGTGAAGGCGGAAAGGGAACTGACGACTATTTTGATGTGTTTAAACAACCTGCGAATCGTCCAGTTCAGGTGACGTTTAACCAGCTTATGGATACCTCGACATTCACACTAGGAACCGAATGTGGGCAGGGCTCTGTACGTGTAGAAGAAGTGAATGTCGAAACCGGCGAATGTATCGCACCAGTGCACGGCAGCATTCAATACGATGCCAGTCGTTTGATGTTTGAGCCGACGTTGCCATGGAGCGAAACCAAGTTGTATCAGATTGTATTGAACTCAAGCACTTCATCGGCCTGTGATGGATCAGATTCTGTGTTGTGCAGTGACCGTGGCTTGCCTTTGAGAACGGTTCCGCTGACGGTGACGTTCGATAATCGCCAACAGGGCAGTGGTGCTATGGTGATTCCATTCCGCGGTACAGATCCAGAAGTGAATAAGGTGTACAACCCGTTGAGCAAACTGCCCACAGTGGATGTAAACCGTAACTTTGAATACGACAGCACAGAGACGACGGCAGACGCAACCGGCAGTGCTATCGTCGAGAATGCAACCAAGCTGTCGATTGCGGGTTTTGGTGGTCTGATTCGCAAAGCCACCATTGGCTGTGGGGTGGACGTGAATCCGAGCAATTGCGCGGATGATAAAAAATCCATCTACGTCAGCGGTTATTTGCCAACAGAAGTGGGTGTGTATGAAGAATACCAAGTGTGGGATGAAGCCAAGCAAGAGACGGTGACCAAAGTTCGCATTCCGGTCGACCTTCATAGCCAAGTGTTAATGACCACCTCTGTCACCATGTACACAGAAGCCATATTAGGGATCGATATCATCAGTGCTACCGGCCCGCAGATCATGCGCATGCGTAACCGCAAAGATGAAAACGGAAACATGTTGCCGGGCATTGGCTATATTCTGTTTGATGAAGGCTACCCTGATATCAATGGTGGAGGCGGCTCAGAAGCGCCCGGGCAAGCCATGTTTAAGAGCACGATGGAAGTGTATTTGGATGCACCCGGCTTGAAACCGACAGCGCCTATTCTGGGTGAGATGGAAACCAATATGCACAGTTTACCGCTCACCATCGAGCTTTATGGTCCGATCGTATTTTTGCCGGATGGCCGAATGGAAATCCGACTTCAAAACCAAAACACCGTCGACATCGATGTGGAAGTGGGCAGCGACTCCAACGTGGATTTAAAGATCTACCCAGGGGACCTTTCCATTAACCTAGTGTCCAAGATGGTTAAGAGTTAGTAGAGAGTGGCGAGCATTGAATTGCTCGCCAACCTAATAAGGAGTTAAACGGTCAATGGCAGAAGGAGGTCGCCATTAGATTCTCGCTACAATTTAAAGGATGAAACACCATGAAACACATCATAATAATAAAAATAGTGTGTCTTCTTTTTTTGCTTCAGGGTTGTGATGTAACTGAGCAAACCGTGGATTTCACGAAAGAAGAAACGGCTCAATTAGAATACAGTTCTCCCCGTAACGAACAGCAGAATGTGCCAGTCGACTCGGTCATTGTGCTTACGTTTTCTCATGAGGTGACGGACGAATCGTTACTCAACAAAATTGTTCTCAAAGACAGTCAGGGGCAGTCGGTCGCGTTCATGGCCGAAGTGCATTCGGCTAATCGAAAAATGGTGACCATTATTCCTAATGCACCTTTGCTGGCGGGTGAAACCTACACCGTTGAATTTTCTGGTTTGGAAAGCATTTTGGGGCAGGTGAATGGACAATCCAGCCTCACGTTTAAAACCTTTAAAGCAACCAATCAATCCTCGGGTAGCGATGGTTCAGGTGGAGAAACAGGCGGAGAAACCGGCGGAGAAACTGGCGGAGAAACCGGTGGAGAAACCGGTGGAGAAACCGGCGGCGAAACAGGAGGCGAAACCGGCGGAGAAACCGGTGGCGAAACTGGTGGCGAAACCGGTGGCGAAACAGGCGGAGA
>Ga0181591_10000832_pt1 | contig 25885 bp, 18 predicted proteins | sample 071ome_33_FD_133757 | JGI IMG/M metagenome (GOLD analysis project Ga0181591, IMG submission 133757) | Coastal salt marsh microbial communities from the Groves Creek Marsh, Skidaway Island, Georgia - 071412AT metaG (megahit assembly) | ecosystem: Environmental > Aquatic > Marine > Intertidal...
ACTAATTCATGATAACCAAAGTTATTGGTCCTAGAGGCGGCTGGGTGCATAGGTCCATGCCCGCGAAGGTCGGTACAGATGAAATGAATGCCTTGACGGTTAAAGTGTTGGGCTAAAGGGAAGTAGTATGGGGATTTCACCCCCATAGCAGGGAATAGTAGGATGACGGGCACGGAATCACCCGCTTGATCGCTAGAAAAAACGTGTAAGCAGTGTTCCCATTGATCTGCACTTTGGTAGTGAACGAGTGAAGATTCTGTCATTTCATTTGCAAAACTCTCTTTCTGTACTAATTAACGCTAGCACTGGATTTCATAATCGGATAATTGGCTTGTTACAAAATGAGCTAAGTAATACTAAATGCTCAGTCATATGCGTTAAAAATCAGCATATTCATGGTTGTGACCTATTCTTATTACAGGTTTGTGAGGGTAGTTACGATGAAGTGGTCTGATCTTAGGCTTTCAAAAAAGCTAATGTTACCAATTGGTGCAGTGGGCGTTTTGCTGATTGTTTTGTCAGCTGTGCAAATCAGTACCATGCAATCCCTCTCAAACCATTATGCTCACATCAATGAGCAGTACATTCCCAGTATTGACCGTGTGCTGAACGCGGATAGAGATCTTTATCAGGCTCAAATTGCAGAGCGCACGATTGCGATGGGGATGGTGAGTGATGACATGGTCAAAATGCATTCAGAAAATATTGATCAAGTTAAAAAAAGAGTGAGCAGTATTGGTGATATGGATGTGTCGCAAGCCAGTAAAAATGTTGCCAGTGACTTTTTAAAGCAGTTTGGTCAATGGACTCCCAAATCAAAGCGTTTGGTGAGTGATGCGGTATCTGGAGTAATGGATCAGCAGGCCAGTACCGCGTTAAGCCTTGGTGCACTGGATAAAGAGTTCGAAGCGATGCGAGACACCCTAGATAAACTAGGAGAGCAATTAGCGAAAGAGGCTGCAGATCTGCAGGTAAACGCTCAAGGTATCAAGCAGGAGTCGTTGACGGAAGTATCGGTGCTCGTGCTTATCGCTGTTTTGCTGACGGTTGCGGTGGCTTGGTACTTTCCTAGATTGATCGTAGGGCCTCTCAATGAGCTGACGCAAGTGCTAAATGAATTGGCGTCGGGTAAAGGGGATTTAACCAAGAAAATGCCCAGAATGGGGAATGACGAAATCGGAAAGTTAGCCCATAGCTTTAATCGTTTTCTTTCCGGTATGCGTGGCTTAATACAAAGTATTCAGGCGGTGGCTAACGAGGTGCACGGGGCGAGCCAGCACCTAAAGGAAGGGGCTCAAGATGGTCAAACTGTCAGTGAGCGCTATGCCTCGTCTATGGACATGGTGTCTACGGCAAATCATGAGATGGGAGCTGCAATTCAGGAGGTTAGCTCAAATACGCAGCAAGTCGCTTCAGAAGCGAAGTCGGCAGACGATGTTGCTCAAACTGTGTACCGCGAATTCTCAAAGGCCATGGCCGAAATAGAAGATTTGGCGGCCAGTGTCGATCGCTCTGCACAAGTTATTTCTGAGTTGTCAGAAGAAACCAATAACATTGCTTCGGTGCTAGACGTGATCAAGGGTATTGCAGAGCAAACCAACTTATTGGCGTTGAACGCTGCCATTGAAGCGGCTCGGGCTGGCGAACAAGGACGGGGGTTTGCTGTTGTGGCTGACGAGGTACGAACCTTGGCGAGTAAAACCCAGACCTCTACCGGTGATATCAACGACATGATCGATAAATTACGGGCCGGTGTTGATCGCGCTGTGGAATCCATGAATGAAGGTCAGAAAAAGGCTGGGCAAACGGTGGAACATGCTCAGAAGTCCCAAACGGGCATTAAAGATGTGTCTTCCACCTTGGTCAGTATTTCAGATCGTATTATTCAGATCGCATCGGCTATTGAAGAGCAAACCTCGGTGATCGATGAGATTAACCAGAACTTGGAAGGGGTGAAAGACTTAAGCGGTACAGCTAAAGCCCATGCAAATTCAATTGGGCAGGCTGTATCAGGATTAAATCAACAGGCGAACGCTTTAGATAAACAAGTCAGTAGTTTTAAAGTTTCGTGAAAAATCCATTGGTTTGCCATGGAGGGTAAAAGAGAGCCGCTATGGTTAAACTATCAAGTGAAAGCCGAATTCTAGATTCCGTTGCCGCCGTTACCGAATGTCGAGATTTAGCGGAGCTTGAAGAGTGCTTTCTTAATAGTCTGTCTGAATTTGTTGAAGTCGATGCGCTGTGTTTATTGCGCCCAAGGCATGATCAAGAAAACCTCGCTTTGGTTGTCGGCTTTCCTCGCCATGATATTGATCGTTTTGTAAAAACGGTGGATACGGTACATGGGGAGTGCCTGATTGAACCTTCACCAAGCATGCTGATTACACTGCTTAACGCTCAAATGGTTGTTGAAGAAGACAACGAACGGGGCGTGTTTCCTATTCTGATTAACGGAAAAATTGCCTATTTGCTTTGTCTATATGGGTTTAGCCCGAGTCGCGCCAGTGTGAAGTTGATTAAGGGGTTCGCTCATATTTTCGGTAATTTCATGGGGGTGTTGGAAGAGGGGGAGCGTGATACGTTAACTGGGTTGTTGAATAGAAAGACCTTTGATGGTCGCCTAAAACAATTAATGATGACGCCTTTGTCGGAATATCACGAGGGCTACGAGCAACGGTCGAGTCCACACTCTGGTGCGAAACAAAACTGGCTGGCGATTATGGATATTGATCATTTTAAGCGGGTCAATGACAACCATGGTCATGTTTACGGTGATGAAGTTTTGTTGCAGTTTTCTCAGTTAATCAAGCAAACATTTCGAGAGGGGGATTTGCTGTTTCGTTTTGGAGGTGAAGAATTCGTGGTGTTCGCCATGGGGGTTGATCGTAACGGGGCTGAAAGTGTTTTTGAGCGATTTCGGCAATTGGTAGAGTCACATACATTTCCGTTAGTTGGGCAAGTGACCGTTTCGATTGGTGTGAGTCAAGTGGATGTGGCGACGACGCCTGCTGCCATGTTAGATGGAGCGGATCGTGCGCTGTACTTTGCAAAGCAATCCGGTAGAAATCGAGTTTGCCTGTACCAGGACCTAATTGAAAATGGCGTGCTAGAAAGCCGCCAAGTTTCTGATGACATTCATTTGTTTTAATGTGCAAAATGACCTCTAAATTGACTATGTACGCCATTTTGCTTTAATGCGGGTATGAATATTCCATTCTCTCCCAAAATTGCAGCACCCGTTCTTAGGTCTCTCGTGAACTATGGCGAACGTCGAGGCTTGAATCGCAACGATTTGATCTCGGTTGCGAGTGTATCCGAGGCTCAGCTAAATGATGGTCGTTTGCTGGTGGATGTTGCCCGCTATGAGGCGGTGTACCAGTATTTGGAAGAGGCGCTTGAATCCACTACGGTGGGATTTGAATTTGGCCAACATTTTGAAGCTGATCGATGGGGGGTTTTAGGGTATTTAGCGATCACTGCGCCCAATCTTATGGGGGCCATGGCGGTTCAATACCGGTTTCAATCCTTGTCGGGCAATATGGGTTCACCCATACAAATTGAAAAAGATGGTCAGTTGATTTTACAGTGGGTTCCCGCTTATAGCTGCAGCCATCATATGCCCGAGCAAATATTGACTGGCCTTGTGAGCCTCGCTAGACGATTAACCAATAATGGCGACTTTTCTCCCGATCAGGTTTTTTTTACCCATAAATCCTTAAGTCAACGCTCTCAATATGAATCCTACTTCGGTTGCCCTGTGACGTTTTCCCAAGACTTTAATGGCTTATTTATTGATAAGGCGATGTTGGGAGCCCCCTTAAGGCGTTCAGATGCGGAGCTGCACCATGTGTTGCTTGAGCACGCTAAAAATCTACTGACCCAGCAAACGTTTTCGTCACCTCTTGAGGTGATCAAAGATTACATTTTAAAGACTTTGCCAGACCATGTGCCTGATATTGAGGAAGTGTCGGATTACCTAAATCTCAGTGTGCGAAGTACTCAACGTAAGCTGCAAGAATACAGCACCAGCTATTCAGATGTATTGGATAGCATTCGAAAAGAGTTGGCATTGACGTATTTAAAGCAGACCCAAAACTCAGTTTTGTACGTGAGTGAGCGGCTTGGTTTTTCTGAACAAAGTGCTTTTCAACGTGCATTCAAACGCTGGACGGGGACAACCCCGCGGCGCTATCGATTATCTTTGAGTGCTGAATTTTGACTCTACGCGCCACACACTGGGCGCTTAGGGTCGCGACTCTGGGATGATTGACCTTTTATAGTTAGTGGAAATCATCGACAGGGGAGTCTCATGGGCGAGATTCAATACGACATGGGCCAGCAATGGGTCCTGAATGGCACTTTAGCCATGATGGTACTCGGGCTGGCACTAGACATTCATCCTAAAGACTTCTTTCGGGTATTTAAGGCGCCAAAGGCTCCTCTCATTGGGCTAACCGCTCAGTTTCTATTATTGCCGGTATTTACATTGTTGTTGACGCTAATACTGGATCTTCCTGCAGGTATTGAACTTGGCATGCTGTTGGTCGCTGCTTGTCCTGGTGGAGCTCTTTCCAATTTTATAACGCACCTGTCAGGTGGTAATACGGCACTAAGTATCTCCATTACAGCGCTGTCGAGTGTTTTGGCGATTGGTCTATTACCGATCAACTTCATGTTTTGGGCCAGTTTCAATGACGAGGCTTTGACTTTGCTTAAGGCCGTAGATGTGAGTGGTGTTGATATATTGAAGAGTCTTTTGGTTGTGCTCGCGGCACCATTGGCTCTGGGGTTTCTTTTGCAAAAGTGGACCCCAGAGCTGTCAAAGTGGCTGCATCACAAATTGAAATACCTAAGTGTTGTGGCGCTCTTTCTATTTATTATCATTGCCATCGCAAAACACAGTGATCATTTCTTTGCTCACTTCTGGACTTTGATGATGGTCGTGCTGCTGCATAATGGCTTGGCATTGGCCATCGGTTTTGGCGCTTCATCGGTTGGACACTTGCCTGTTGCAGATAAAAAGGCAGTGACTTTGGAAGTGGGAATGCAGAACTCATCGCTGGCGATCGCGATTGTCTTTACTCAGTTTGGTGGAGAGTATGGCATGGCGCTGATCAGTGCGTTTTGGGGGACCTGGCATATTGTTTCTGGTGGTTTGTTCGCGGTGATAGCGCGACGCTGGAAAGGAAGTGAAGCATGAAAAAACGTGTACTAATAACGGGCGCTGGTGGCGATATCGGCGGACGGTTGGTGAAAATACTGTTGCAAAACGAAGACGTGGAATTGTACACGACGGAGTTAAGAGACTTGCCGGAAAATGCCAGTCGTCATGGCATATTTGATGTGAGAGATGATGGTTTTTTTACGTGGCTAGAAAGTGTTAAACCGCAAGTCATTATTCATTTGGCTTCGATTGTGAAGTTGCCTGCAAGCATGTCTCGCGAAGAAGCCCATGATATTGATGTTAAGGCAACAGAGAAGCTGGCACGAACCAGTGTGGAACTGGGTGTTGAAAAGCTTGTGGTGACGTCCAGTGGGGCTGCATACGGTTATTGGGTTGATAATCCCGAGTGGATTTCGGAAACCACGCCAGTGCGGGGTAATGAAGACTATTTTTATAGTAGTCATAAGAGGCAGGTGGAGGAACTGCTTGAAAGCTATCGGACCGACTTTCCACAACTAAAACAAGTGGTGTTAAGACCTGGCACGGTATTGGGGCCCAATTTTGAAAACCCCATTACTAATATGTTTGAGAAAAACATCATTTCTGGTATCGCCGGTACCCAATCCCCATTTGTAATGATTTGGGTGGATGATTTAGTTCAATACATTGTTGAAGCCGCCTTAACCGACGTGGAAGGTGTGTTTAATGTGGCAGGGGATGGAACCCTGGGTTTAAAACAGATCGCTTCTCGTTTAAACAAGCCCTTTTTGCCAATACCGAGCTGGTTGATTAAGGCCGTTCTGGCAGTATTGAAACCCCTTGGCCTATCTCAATACGGTCCAGAGCAGGTTAAGTTTATTCAATATCGACCTGTGTTATCGAATAGCAAAATCAAAAATACATTTAAGCACCAGCCTAAATACAATACAGAACAAACCTTTGAAGCGTTTTTAGCTTCAAGTGATAAGGAGTATGTGAAATGAATTTGTTTATGAAGCGCATTGCGTTATTGGGAGCGATCATTTCTAGCTCTACTTTTTCTCATGGCACCGCTATCAAAACCACTAATGAAGCTGGCGCACCGGTTGCGCAGGCCATGGTGTCAGTGACGCCAGTGTCTGGTTATACGCTGGATCGCAGTGATAATGGTTATCCGCCAGAAGGGATTTTGAATCGCTCAAACGGTACGGCTTCTGGTTTTACTGATGAGTCGGGTGCGGTTGATTTGGGTGTGGCATCCGATCAACTCATGCGTGTGCGTGTGCGAAAACCGGGTTATCAGGATGTGACAGTTGAGTCTACGTTGGCTGCATTGCCGACGTTAACAATAAAGATGGAAACGGACCCTAAGGCTCTCGCAGCGGCTCGACCTGCGAATACCTGGTTAAGTGCGCTTGACATCGAAACAGACTTGAAAAAGCACTACATCATGCAGTGTGGATTTTGTCATCAGCAGGGCAGTCAATATTTACGCCGTGATCGCAGTGAGCAGGAGTGGGAGGATACCATTTATCGAATGGTGAATTACGGGGCGCGCTTGGCTGATGATGCACAAGAGGAGTTACCTCTTTTGTTGCATGAGAAATACGGCCAACTAAATGCACAGCCTGAACTTATTCCTGAAGGTACACCCTGGGATGCCTATTTAAGTCAGGCAAAAATTAAGGAGTGGCCAATTGGCGATAGCTTCTCTCAAATGCACGACTTGCTTTATCACTCTAATGGCTTGGTTTATGTTGGTGATAATCTGCAAGACCGTATGTATGAAATTAACCCGAAGACAGGCGAGTATAAGGTTTATAAGCTACCAAAAGAAAGCTGGGATCAGCACGGAGGTCTTCTTGGTGCGCGTTTAAAAGAGTTTCCAAAGCATGAAACCTTTGCGGGGATTCATAGCTTTGCTGAAAGCCCAAAAGATGGCCATATTTTTATAACCGCGTCTTATCAGCAGCGCATTATTGAATTTAACCCTGAAACGAAAGAATGGACAAACCACCATATGGATGCTGGTTATTACCCGCATACGCTTCGTGTCGATAATGAAAATCGCGTCTGGTTTACGCTAGCCTTGTCAAATCAAGTGGGTATGTTTGACCGCGAGAAGAAATCATTTACTTTGATCGATCTGCCCAATCGCAGTTTTCGTGAAAGTGTGACAGTGACCATGATGGGGGTGCTGTTAAAACTGATGAGTTGGGGTTTGCCTGTGGCAAACTGGGCGCCTGTAGATCGTGATAGCACCGGTGTGCCTTTGCCATACGGTTTGGATATTGCGCCAGATGGTACTGTTTGGTTTGCACGATTGCATGCCGATAGCATTGGTAAAATCGACCCGGAAACGTTAGACGTTAAACTTTATACTACCCCGTTTCACGGGCCCCGTCGTTTACGCGTAGATGCTGATGGTGGTATTTGGATTGCAGCCTTTCCCGAGAGTCAGGTGGTGCGCTTTGATGCAGAGAAAGAAGCGTTTGAGTTTTTTGATATTCCAGTGAAGCCGTTAGGCAGTGAAACCCCTTATTCATTAAATATTGATAAGGCACGGAAAATTGTGTGGGTTAATGGTAATACCTCTGATGCACTCTATGCGTATTATTATGAAACCAAAACTTGGCAGCACTACCCCATGGCGAAACGGGTAACGTTTACCCGCGATGTTGAAATAGCGCCTGATGGTACGGTATTTACAACCAATTCCAGTTTCCCAAGTTGGCATATCGAAGATGCTCAACCGAGCTTGATTCAATTGACGCCTGTATTGCTCACCCAGTAGGTGAGCAAAATTTTCCAAATCGTGAAGAGAGCTTAGAGTGCCTTTGATTATTTTTTATGTGTCTTGCTTTCTAGCATTTGTGGCAGGCCATATGGTGAATTACACCGCGATCCTTTATAGCTTGGAGACCTTTGATAGCTCCACATTGGCAGGGGTGGCGTATGGTTTATGTTTTGGTCCGCCTGTTGTGTTTGGATGGATCGCTGGGGCCTATATTGATCGCTACAGTGCTAAGCGAACACTCTTGTTGGCTCAGAATGGCTTCATTCTAGGTGCACTCTGTGTGTCGGCTAGTATTTGGGTTGCAGAGCTTAAGTTGCCGTTACTCATGTTTGGTAGTTTTTGTGTGGGCGTTGGCTGGGCGTTTGTCGCGCCATCGAGGTTGGCTGCATTAGGTAATTATGTGCAAGGGGATCGGCTCTCGCAAGCAACCATCGTGTTTAATTTGTTAGTCATGATCGGTTTTGGTTTAGCGCCCATGCTGTTAATGGTTTTGGTCGATTGGGTTGGTTGGTTCGTCAGTGTGTTGATTGCCTTCGGGATGTTTGTGATTTCCTCTCTATTGTTGCTGTCGGCTCCCAATAAGCATGTGCGCCATAGTCACGATCATATTCTGCGAGAGTGGAAAGATTGCTTTGCGCAAATCGGTAAAACGCCATTGGTTGTTCAGTTGCTGTTGAGTGCCATTATCGGCTACTTGCTGATGGGGCCGATGCAAGTGATCTTGCCTCAGGTTGCGGAGAAAATGCTGTTCTTAGATCCGCTGGAAAAGGGGCGGTACTTAGGCTTGATTGCGCTGTCGCTTATCATCGGTGGCATACTCGCGATGAAGCTTAAGAATAAAGTATCCATCGGAAAAACCATATTGCTGATGCTGCTGTTCTGCGGGTTTTCGATAGCGACTCTTGGGGCAATTCATACGCTTTGGTTAAGCTGTTTGGTATTGGTTTTAGGTACCGCCAGTGCCGGCTTGATTGTTAGCTTTATTGTGGCGGGTCTTCAGTTGAACGCGCCTGACTCAGTGCGCGGAAAAGTCATGAGTATGTACACCATTATTAGTCAAGTGGTGTCGGCCATGGCAGGTTTGGTTGCGGGTGCGGTGGCTGATCTTTGGAGTGTGCCAGTAAGCCTTTACATGATAGGGGCTTTGTTCGTGGTGTTGACCCTCGGCTTGTCTGCACGAGGGACTCAGTTAAAACAATTTAATAAACTGGAACGCGTTACAGCTTAAAGTTACCAACCATGGCGGATAGTTTTGTAGATGTGCCTGATAACGCACTGCATTTATCGGCTATGGTTTTGGTTTGAGCTGCTGTGTTATCTGACATGTCTTTAATGTTCAGCATGTGAGTATTGAGTTCCTCGACAACAGAGCTTTGCTCTTCGGTTGCCGTGGCGACTTGAATACTTAAGTCGCTGATTGATGATATGGCTTGGGTGATCTTTTCCAGTGCTTGGCCTGCTTGGTCGGCACTGTTGACTGAATCACTTGCGGTTTCAATACCAGAATTCATGGCGCTAACGGCATCTTTCGCGCCGCCTTGAAGTTTTTGAATCATGTTATTAATTTCTTCAGTAGATTCCTGTGTGCGTTGAGCAAGGGTTCTTACCTCATCTGCCACCACTGCGAACCCTCGGCCTTGTTCACCCGCACGGGCAGCCTCGATTGCTGCATTGAGTGCGAGCAGGTTGGTTTGTTCAGAAATGCCTCTTATTACTTCTAAAATGGTGCTAATTTCGCCCACATCGGTTGCTAATGTCTCTATTACGGAAGAGGCGCTTTGCATTTTTTCATACAGGCTATTGATGCCAGATACCGTACTGTTGACGACATTCTGTCCTTCGCGGGTATCCAGTGATGCTTGTTTGGCTGCGTCCGCTGTGTCGTGTGCATTTTTCGCAATTTCCTGAACCGTGGCTCCCATCTGGTTGATTGCAGCTGCCACCATGTCCACGCTTTGCTGTTGGTTGTCAGTATTTCTTTGTGTTGCGCTTGCGGCCTCTGATAAATCATTCGAGGCATCATTTACTTTGCTGGCGTTGTTGCTAACCGCTTGTATGAGCACTTTTAGTTGAGTAACAAAGTGGTTGAACGATTTTGCCAGTGTACCCACTTCGTCTTGGGTGATTACGGGCATTTGTTTGGTGAGGTCGGCATCGCCTGATGCAATGGTGTTAAGCATCTGCGCGGCTTTTGCTACGGGCTTTGCGACCCCCATGGCGACCCATAGCCCTAGGCTGATCAGGGCAGCAGCGATGATTATATTTAAAATGACCATTTTCATGGATGCCGCATTAATTGGACCGACAATCTCGCCCTGCGGTATTTCAACGACGACAAACCAATTTAGTGATGGCAAATATTTAGCGGCCACTATGGCGCCTTTTTGATTGGCTTGGGTTACCTGTATGGACTTTGTGTCTAAGAGGCTCCCGCTGATAGGCTCTTTTAGATAGTCGTTAAGAAGGGTGCCTGTGCTGATTTTTTCATCTGGATGGATTTGTATCTGTCCATTTGGAGAGGCGATGTAGACCATGCCATTTTCTCCGACCTGGTAATCACGAATTAGGTCGACGACTTGGTTAATGCTCATGCCGATACCTGTGATGGATTTCCCGTCCTTGGTGCGGTAGTTAATAAATAGGGCGAGCTTCTTGAGTTTAGAATCGAGATCAATGTCGAGGCTGTACGTCTTATTGCTATTGATGAAGTTGAAAAACCAATCATCTGACCCTGGTGATACGGTACGAGTGCTGCCGTCGGGCGTGTAATATTGACGGGAGTTACCTGACACAATAAATGAAGTAATGGCGTTGTTGTCATCTCGCATGGACTTTAGGTAGGTGGCGATATCGGCCAGTTGTGATACGTCCTCACCTTCGTTTAGCCATTTGTTTGCGAAATGATTTTGAGCCATGGCTTTTGAAATAGACAGGGGCTCAGTAATCTCTTTTTCTATGGCATTGGCAACCGCATTCAGGGTGCTCGGGATTTCTTGTATCTCAATCCGCCCCAGAACCATGTCTCGCATGGAGTTATTACTGATGATGGTCGACAGCAGTACGCTAAGTAGTAATGAAGCGCCAATGACAACGGCCAATTTGTGCCGGATGGGAAGTGCATTCCACATGATGGTGTACCTATTATTCGCCCTATAGGTAACTTTAGTTGAGTTATCTGGCTTTACCACGATGATGAGGGGGGGAAGGGTGAGCGGAAACCAAGGAGGGGCTTGATTTCCGCTCTAGGGACAACCGGTGGGCTTAGGCGGCTTGAGCTATGTGTGCTTGGTGGGCATCAATGGCCACGAGTAAGGCATTGAGTGATGCTTTTACGGTGTCTTCGTGGCGAGCGATAGCGACATACTTTTCGCCATTGATCGTCACTTGTACCATGGTCATTGCGGTTGACTCGCTGTGATTACCCAAGGTGGTTTGATCGTAGCGTTGAATGTCCATTTCGATGTTCATGCATTTAGCTAAACCGGAGCAAAATGCTTCTAGTGCACCGTGGCCTTCACCCTTGATATGAAGGATCTTGTCTTGGTGCTTGATGTTTCCTTCAAAGTGTTCGATGCCTTGGTGGTATTGAGTATCGAATGAAATGAGCTGCATGCCCTCTTGGCGGGCTTCAAACTCATTTGTAAAGATTTGCATGATGATATCGGCGTTTACTTCACACTGGTGTTGGTCTGTGTATCGTTGAACGGCCTGGCTTAGTTCAATTTGCATCCAGCGTGGCAGCTCAATGCCAAAATTGGCTTCTAATAAGTAGGCTACACCGCCTTTGCCGCTTTGGCTGTTGACGCGAATTACACTCTGGTAGTCGCGGCCAATGTCACGAGGGTCAATTGGTAAGTACGCAACATCCCAGTGTTCATCTTCTTTTTGTACGTCTAGGCATTTTTTGATGGCGTCCTGGTGAGAGCCACTGAAAGCGGTGTACACCAATTCGCCTACCCAAGGGTGGCGAGCATGGGTTGGAATTTGAGTGCATTGTTCAACCGTTTTCGTGATTCGATACGCGTCGGAAAGATCTAATTGAGGATCTACGCCTTGGCTATATAAGTTCATGGCCATGGTGATGATATCCATGTTGCCTGTACGCTCGCCGTTACCCATTAGTGTGCCTTCGACGCGGTCAGCTCCGGCCATAACGCCAAGCTCGGCAGCTGCAACTGCGCAGCCCCGGTCATTGTGCGTGTGCAAGCTGATAATGATGGCGTCTCTTTGAACAACGTTGCGACAAAATACTTCTACCTGATCTGCGAAGATATTGGGTCCCGCGCACTCTACTGTGGCGGGTAAATTAATGATGGCCTTGTTGTTGATGGTTGGCTGCCATACCTCAATCACGGCATTGCAGACTTCAATGGCGAAGTCGACCTCTGTACTGGAAAAACTTTCAGGGCTGTACTGAAAGGTCCATTTCGTGTCGGGGTAGCGTTTTGATTCGCTCATCACTTTTTTGGCGCCGTGGACGGCGATGTCAATAATGCCTTGCTTGTCTAATTTAAATACTTTTTCCCGTTGAACGGGTGAGGTCGAATTGTAAACATGAACAATCGCCTGCTTCGCACCGACTAAAGATTCATATGTGCGCTCTATAAGATGGTCACGCGCTTGTACCAATACCTGGATGGTGACGTCGTCTGGAATTTGGTTTTCCTCAATTAACCAGCGGACAAAGTCAAAGTCTGTTTGTGAGGCGCTAGGGAATCCAACCTCAATGTGCTTAAAGCCCATATCCACCAATAATTGCCAGATCTGTTGCTTTTGGCTGACGTTCATCGGTTCCATGAGTGCTTGGTTTCCATCGCGTAGATCAACCGCACACCATGTTGGAGCTTTAGGGATGGTGTTGTTGGGCCATTGACGCTGAGGGTTGGCCACTTTGGGAAAGGGTTGGTATTTCTGATGGTTAAACATACTCATTTACCTATGACACGGTGATGTGTTTGAACACTTGGCCCGCCTGCTTGTGGCAGGCGTTTGAGTGATGGGCTTGTGGCGTTCACTGATTTGGCCAAGTGATGTGCATTTTAGACGTCTTTTGGGGGTGAGTGGTGCTAAATGTTGCATGGATTTGTATTTTATTTGCAATATATCACCATTAAATATTATAAATGGGATCATGAATTGCGTTGAGCTGGGAATAAGGGGGGATTATGCATCAGTTGGACAGGACGGATAGGCGAATATTGCGTGAAATGCAGGCGAATGGCGCTATTAGCAACCTTGAGTTGGCCGAAAAAGTGGGGTTGTCGCCTAGTCCATGCTCTAGACGAGTTAAGGCTCTTCATGAATCAGGACTGATTTTACATACGGTGACCCTACTAGATGCAAAGAAGCTCGGTTTGGATATGGTGGCCATGATTTCAATTAGCATGGATCGTCATACGCCTGAGCGATTTGAGGCGTTTGAAAGGGCGGTCGTGGAATATGAGGAAGTAATGGAATGCTATTTGATTACGGGCCAGAGTGCTGACTATGTCCTCAAAGTGGTGGTGAAAGACATGGAGGCTTATCAGCATTTTCTGCTGGGTAAGCTCACCAAATTACCCGGCGTGACGGGGGTGCACTCTAGCTTTGTGATGAGAAAAGTCGTGGATCGAACCCAGTTGCCGGTGTGAATTTGGGACAAATGTCAAAGTAAATGAGCTTAATGTGACTATTTGTAATGAAATATTTGATTTGCTGCACACTTTGGCCATATGAAGTCTGGTACCATCGGATGAAATGAGGGGAAGTCTATGTTTGCTAACTTTGCATCTAGACGCCACCTTGCTGGCCCATTGAGGGCGGTCAGCCCGGTGGAGTCAGATAACACAGAAATCGATTGGAAAACCGCCAATAAGGCACTGAAGCGTCGAGTAGGGAAGTTGTCTCGTCCTGCTCCGAGTGCTAATGCATTAAAGCTAACGAACTATTTCCAGGGTGTGTTTAAAGGAACGCTGCCTTTAGAAAAAAGCAAGGTTAAGGATATTCTGGAGCTAACCTTGGTCGAGGCGGTAAGTCTGTTCATCCCACTTCTCTATATTGGTGTTGTGTTTTTTGGTATGGGTGCGCTGACCTGGTTCGTTAGTGGGCCAATGATCGAGAACTTTATAGAAGAGAATTATCTTACTGCTACCTATTGGGCTGCGCCTAGCGTGTTGGCCTTAGGTGTGTTTTATCGTCTAACTCGACCTATGTTTGGTGGGTTTAGGCGCTATCACGGACGCGTACTGCGTCGTCATGAAGCTCCTGCATTTTTTAGTTTGGTACAAGAGATGAGTCGTCATCTGGGTGTTGTACCTCCTCGCCGAATTGAGATTAACAATGAGACTGCTCTTAGGGTTGATTCCTATGCTGGTGTTAACAGCATCTACAGGGATGAGTATAAGATCATCATTGGTGCACCCTTGCTCATGGGTATGTCGGTTAATCACTTGGCTGCGATGTTGGCGCACGAGTTATCTCACTTTAGGGATAAGCATAAGAAAGTTGCCTTTTACTTGATGCATCATGTGAGTGAGTGGCTGTTCTTTAGGGCGACGGGGCAAGATCGATATCATCAGGCTTTATTGAAGCGAATGCAGAAAGAGAATTTGTCGCGCATTGAGTATGCCGAATTGTGGTCATGGCAGCGTTTGTACATTTTTCAGCAGGCAATTTTCATGGCGCTGTTTAAGATGCATCGAGTGGCGACATCTTGGAAATGTCGTCAAATCGAATTAGAAACGGATGCTGTTGCGGTGAAGCTTGCTGGGGTAAAAGATTTCACTGGTATGTTAAGGCGCTTGCGTCATATTCAAACCTCTCAATCTGCTGTGACTGTGCAGAACGACTGGGCTTGGAAAGAGGGTGTACTGTTAGATAATTACGCACTGGCTTTGGCGATTGAAGCCAAAAATGCCGAGCGCAATGAAAAGCGCAACTTTGAGGCGCATCAAGAAGAAGAGGTTACTCAATTTTGTCCCAGTGATCGGGTAAGGGTTGATGCGGCGAATGAGGTTGTCAGTAAAGGGGTCTTAGTGGCTCAGGTGCAAGCTTCTTTATTGATTGAAGATGCAAAGCAGCTTTGTAAAGAGTTGACGGTTTTGGATTACGAAAGCACGGGTATCATCGATGCTAAGAAGTATTGTCTAAGTGCAGAGAAAATTCGTCTTCTTAAACACAATAAAGAAAAGTTGAATCGAGTGGCTCAGCAGTATTTCGATGGTCGTGTAGATGAACGGGTGTTGAAGTTCGAGCCGTCGGAAGAGCGTGATGTAAGTCAGTTTGATGTTCAAATGAGCATAGATTATATCCGTCGTTACCGTGTAGAGGATAGAAAGCAGCAGGGTGCGGCCAAAAATCTGCTTAAGCGAATTTATCGCGGGTACGTTGTTAAGCAGTTAGAGGCAAATGGGTTGTCGGTAAAGCGCTATTTGTCCGAAGAGTCTGGCAAGGATATGAGAGAAGGGTATCTGGAGCACATGCGCTCACAATATCAGCAGGCCTTGTATCACATGGAGTCGATGGATCAGGTGTTTTACCAGCGTGCGAGCGATGCCATGCGCTATCTTGATATTGTTTCACGAAATGAAGCGAGTTTGGCCTTCCATAATCTCGAACTTTATTCTCAAGTGCGGCGTGAAATCGCGGCATTGTATGAAGCGCATTTGCCGCTGGCGGTTATTGTAAATGGCCTAAAGCACGGTGTTAGCACGAAAATCTTGCAGGCGGGTGTGTCTGAGAAACAGGTGTTGTGGCGTCTGATTCATCGCTTGAGAGAGGAGCTCAAAGGCCGTCCTATTGGTATTGTGCTGCATCGGAAAAAAGTGCATCTTTTGGCTTATTTGGATTTTAAATTGGGCGAGTTGCCGGACTCGTCCAGCGAGATGACCATCGAAGAAATGGCCTCTTATCTTTCAGATTTATTGTCATTACTTTCGTTTCAATATCATAAATGGCAAGCTCAGGTGGCCAAGGTGTTGGCCAAATTTGAACGAGAAAACGACATCGCTCAAATCAATCTTCTTAAATAAAAGGCCTTGCGGCCTTTTTTCTTTTCTATAGTAGAGCCCTTCTTATAGCCTGTGGTATGGTGCGCAGGAATCAAAGTTATTCGTTTTGTCTCTCTTAGGGTAAGGGTTGGGAATGAAGCAAATGTTTTTAGGCTTGCTGTGTCTTGGCATGGTGGGTTGTAGTCAGATGTCTACCTACGAGCAGGCAGCCTTGTTATCCGAGGCTGTTGCGGATGCAGAGTATGTTTTTGAGCCCTTTCCTTGGGGGTTGCAGGGTGACCCCGAACTGCAAGAGCATGTAATTGAATTGCCGGCCGGTAAAACCTTCTATCGAGCATATGAGTTGCCGGAGCGCCGCGGCCGTTTCTCGGTGCAGTTACGAACTTACATTGTTAAAACCCCTAAAGGTGATGGATTTTTCTATCCGGTGGTTGAGCTGTTGGATAGTAATAAAAGATTGATCGAGAAGATGAAGCCTCAACTTCGTTTTACTCAATTAAGCCCGGAAGGCCGTTATGCGGCGGTGCCTATTGAGATTAATCCTGATGTGTCCTTCATGGTGATTCGTACTGAGCCAAAGTTGTACGGTCAGGAGGCATCCTATACAACGAAGCATCAAGGTGCTTCGTGGAGTTACAGCGTGAGTCCGTTTTCTAAGCGCGAACCGGCAAGTTATATGGTGTTGGGTCAATTGGAGTTGTTAACGCCTGACGAGGGTTATGGGCGTCCATTTGAAAAATTGAGTGGACCATATTGGCAGGTAACATGGGGGCGTGGACAGAAAAAACTGTTGTCTGGTTCTGACTTTTTGCCGAATATGACGTTAGGTGGCGGGCTAAATGCAACGCTCGGATATTCATTCGCAATACCTGGTCGCCCCTCCTCGAGTGTTCGTACCGGATTGGGTTTAACCTATTACACGTTAAATGATGCAAACTCTCAGTCAAATACTCAGTATGGTTTTACGGGGGATTTGCTGTGGGTTGAATCGAATCAGGTGAGCAGTATTGGTATTGGTTTAACAGGTGTCTCTGGGTTGACGCTTGAGGTTCCTGGTCAAGATCTTGAATACAAGCCTGCCTTTGGGCCTAAGGTGTTGCTAGAGGTGAGGGGGGCAATGGGAGTGAGTTTGGGCGCGTATTTCAGTTGGCTAACCTACGAAGATCAATTTGGTGAAACGACCGGTAGTAATCAGTTTGGTCTTTACTTGCATCGCCTCTACTGAGGCTAAGATTGAGCCTGGAATGGTGTGGTAATAACTAGCTAATAATAGTGCGATAAAAAAAGGGGCTGCAGCCCCTTTTTTGGTGTTTAATTTTCAGTCTACATCTTCTGGTAGGTCGACGACGCCATCTTGCGGTTTGATGGCGAGTATATCGCTTTCGGTGGCGTCCATGACGTGTTCCACTGTACTGCCGAGTATCACACTTTGGAAGTCTGCCTCGCCTAGGATGCCAATCATGACGACGTCGGCGTCTATATGTTCAGCGGTGTTGACGATGACTTCTTCTGGTTCGCCCTCATGAATATGAATACGATCGTCATCAATATTGAACTTTTTGGCCAGCTCTTGAGTGGCAGTTTCATGTTGAAGGGTGACATACTGTTGCAAGTCTTCCGGCACCGGCGTATCTGGCAGGCTCGCGAGCGTGAGGCTCATCATTGGGTAGCTGTTAACGATGTGTGTTTGATATTGCTCATTTTCGTTTAGGAGTTCGGCAAACTCGAGAATGTGTTCGTTTATGATTTTATGTGCGTCATCTAATGAGGTGGCATCAACAGCGGCCAAAATGCGTCTCGATTCCCAAGCGGGCTTAGTTTTAACTAACAACACTGGCGCAGGGCAATGTTTTAGCAAGTTCCAGTCTTGATGTTGCATGACTCTGTCTACAATGCTGTGGTGCTTTGCAGCTGACTTTATGACGAGGTCGAAGCTGGTATCTTGTCCATTCTCCACAACCGCTTGATAGGCGTGGCTACACCAGCAAATGGACAGTGGGGTATCGAGAGGGATGTAGAACTCTTTCATTAAAGATTCTGCCCATTCCTGGCTCTGGTTAATGAGTAGAGTTTTTAGCTCGTGGCGCATGTCTAGGTCAACGAGAGACCCTTCTTCGCAGGCGTGGTTGTAGCAGTAGGTGGTGATATGCAGCGAGCTACCATGTTCTTCGCATACTTGCATGGCCCGTTGAATGGCATTTTTGTTTTCTAGTTCCTGGTCAAGAATCAACAGAACGTTGTTGATGGCGATCATGGCAGTCTCCCTTGGTTGCTTTGTTACCAGTCTAGTCCTTTCGGTAAAGATTCTCTTGTTTTAGGTCAAATCTCATCATCTTTGCTTAGAGTGTATGGGGTCGGCTCCAAATGTGCCTGTTAGCGAGGCAGCGTGGCTAAGAAGGCTTTGCCAGCTGTGCCCAGTGTTTTGCCTTTCCTCTGCAATACTCCTAACTCTCGATAAAAGTGTTTTGGGCCAACTTTGAGTTTAACGAGGTCGTTGTCTTCTGCCATGTGCTGCGGCAGTACAGCCCAGCCTAGGCCAACGCTGGCCATCATCTTAATGGTCTCCATGTAGCTCGACATCATGCTGATGGTTTCTTTATAGCGGCTTTGAGTGGCCGTTTGTAGTGAGAGCCCTTCTTTTGTAAAAGCCTGCTCGATGATCTCGAAGGTGACCGTGTTCGATTCCGGGAGGATTGCCTCAAGTTCAGCCAATTGTGCGAGAGAGGGGTGTTTTATGTTGGCCAATGGGTGGGTGTGCGCGCAGACAAAGGTCAGCGAATCTCTCCATATGGGTTTCATGTTTAATTTGGGGTGATCTTCTAACGGTAGGGTGGCAAATGCGATGTCGAGTTCCCCTTGGGCCAGTGCTTCGCAAGCCGCTTCAGATCCTAGGAATTGCATGGCGAGTTTTACTTGGGGGTAGGCGGTGTGAAATTGACGGAGGATGTGGGGTAAATGATGGAGTCCAATGTGGTGGCTGGTGCCGATTCGTAAAGTGCCGCTAATGTCGCCGCTTAGGTTGTTTAGCTCGGTTTTTATTTCTTGGATTTCTTGAATGATGTGCTTGGCTTTCGGCATGAGAGCCTCACCAGCTGGGGTGAGGATGATTTTGCGCGGCAGTCTGTCAAAGAGGGTTGCGTTGAGGCTCTCTTCTAATTGGGCGATGCGCTTGGAAACCGCAGGCTGGGTGATGTGCAGCCGCTGGGCTGCCAATGAGAACGATTCTGTCTCGGCAACAGCGAGAAACGCTTGTAGTGATTGCGTGTCCATTGGGTCTCCGGTGTGGATTTTGTATAACCGATTGTAATCCAATTTATAAAAAATATGAATTTGAGTTATTTGTTGTGGGGGCGTAGACTTTCCAGCACTTTGATAATAATGCTGCAGATCGGAGTCGAGATGACTTTGGATTAGCGAGCTAGAAATGATGAAAGAGAGAGTTTTTGCACATGGGTAAAACACTTTACGATAAGTTGTGGGAACAGCATGTAGTAAAAGAGCGTGAAGATGGTACGGCGCTAATTTACATTGACCGTCAGCTTCTTCATGAAGTGACCTCACCTCAAGCTTTTGAGGGGTTACGTTTGGCGGGTCGTAAGCCTTGGCGTATTGATGCCAATATTGCAACGCCTGATCATAACGTGCCTACGACGAAAAATGAACGTGATGCGGGGATCGATGGAATTCTTGATCCAGTGTCTCGTATTCAGGTGAAGACGCTGGATGAGAACTGCGACGAGTTCGGAATTCTTGAGTTTAAGATGCATGACGCTCGTCAGGGTATTGTTCATGTTGTTGGGCCAGAACAGGGCGCTACTTTGCCTGGTATGACCGTGGTATGTGGCGACTCCCATACTGCTACTCATGGTGCTTTCGCGGCCTTGGCTCATGGTATCGGTACGTCTGAGGTTGAGCATGTGTTGGCCACTCAGTGCCTAATTCAGCGCAAGATGAAAAACCTACTGATTAAGGTGGAAGGTGAATTGGGTGCGGGCATAACCGGTAAGGATGTTGTGCTGCATGTGATTGGCTTGATTGGTACTGCTGGTGGTAACGGCTGTGCAATGGAATTCGGCGGAAGTGCCATTCGATCTATGAGCATGGAAGGCAGAATGACCATGTGTAACATGGCAATTGAAGCGGGTGCTCGCGTTGGTTTGGTTGGGTTTGATGATATTACTGCGGAATACGTAAAAGGTCGTCCGTATGCACCTAAAGCCGACGTGTGGGATCAAGCAGTTTCAGCTTGGCGCGACCTTAAGTCTGATGATGATGCGCAGTTCGACAAGGTTGTGGAGATAAAGGCCGAAGACATTAAGCCTCAGGTTACTTGGGGTACCTCTCCGGAAATGGTAACGACGGTAGATGGGTTTGTGCCGACGCTGGAAGAAGCTGAAGATGATGTGCAGCGTTCTGGTTTTGAGCGAGCTTATCAGTACATGGGCTTGGAGCCAGGTCAGGCGATTACAGATATTCAGCTTGACCGTGTATTTATCGGTTCTTGCACCAATAGTCGAATCGAGGACTTGCGAGCTGCAGCGGCTGTGGCCAAAGGCAATAAAGTCGCTGAAAGTGTGAAGCAGGCTTTGGTCGTGCCTGGGTCTGGCTTGGTAAAAGAGCAGGCAGAGCAAGAAGGTTTAGATAAAATCTTCATCGAAGCGGGCTTCGAGTGGCGTGAGCCGGGTTGCTCTATGTGTTTGGCAATGAACGCGGATAAGTTGGGCAGTGGTGAGCACTGTGCGTCTACCTCTAATCGCAACTTTGAGGGTCGACAAGGCTATGGTGGTCGTACCCACTTAGTGAGTCCAGCTATGGCAGCAGCAGCTGCGATTGCGGGTCATTTTGTTGATGTTCGTCAGTTTAGTTTAGAAGCGTAGGAGTCATTAAATGAAACCATATATTAAAAACTCTGGTGTCGTTGCTCCAATGGATCGAGCTAATATCGACACGGATATGATCATTCCGAAACAGTTCTTAAAATCCATCAAGCGCAGTGGTTTTGGTCCCAATTTGTTTGATGAGTTGCGTTATTTGGATGAAGGTCAGCCGGATGCGGATAACTCTGGTCGTCCATTGAATCCTGATTTTGTGTTAAATAAGGCTCGTTACCAAGGTGCAACCGTATTGCTGGCGCGAGAAAACTTCGGGTGTGGTTCTTCTCGTGAGCATGCTCCATGGGCGTTGGAAGACTTTGGTTTTAGAACCATTATTGCCCCAAGCTATGCTGACATCTTTTACAATAATAGTTTTAAGAATGGTTTGTTGCCTATCATTTTGGATGAGGCGGTAGTGGATCAATTGTTTAAAGAAGTGGATGCAGAAGAGGGTTATGAGCTGACAATCGATTTAGAAAATCAGGTTGTTATTAAGCCGTCTGGAGAGCAGTTGCCGTTTGAAGTGGATGCTTTCAGAAAGCACTGCTTGTTGAATGGTCTTGATGATATTGGGTTGACACTTCAGGATGCCGACGAAATTAAGGCATATGAAGAAAATCGTCGGGCTAAGGCGCCTTGGCTATTTGATCAAGTGACACCAGTTTAATTATTAATTGATTACAGTATTTAAGAGATTGTCATAATGACTAAAAAAGTTTTAATTCTACCTGGTGATGGTATTGGTCCTGAGATTGTTTCTGAGGCCGTTAAGGTGCTTGAAACCGTTAATGCGAAGTTCCAGTTAAACTTGGAGTTGGATCAGGCGCTAGTGGGTGGAGCTGCTTATGATGAACATGGCTCGCCATTGCCAGAGGTGACCATGGAAAAGGCAAAAGTGGCAGACGCTATTTTGCTGGGTGCTGTGGGTGGTCCAAAGTGGGATAACCTTGAAGATCGAGAGTTGCGCCCAGAGAAAGGCTTGTTGGGCTTGCGCTCAGGGTTAGAGTTGTTTGGTAATTTGCGCCCGGCGATTCTGTATCCTCAGTTGGCGGATGCGTCATCGCTAAAGCCTGAGATTGTTTCTGGGTTGGATATTCTTATCGTTCGTGAGTTAACGGGCGGTATTTATTTTGGTAAGCCTCGTGGTATTCGCACATTAGAAAATGGCGAGCGCGAAGGCTATAACACTTATGTCTATAGCGAATCAGAAATTCGCCGTATCGCTAAGGTGGCATTCGAATCGGCGCAAAAGCGCAATAAAAAATTGTGCAGTGTTGATAAGGCCAATGTGCTTGAAGTGACCGTGCTATGGCGCGAAATCATGGAAGAGGTGGCGAAAGATTATCCAGATGTGGAGTTGAGTCACATGTATGTTGATAACGCCGCTATGCAATTGGTGCGAGCGCCAAAGCAGTTTGATGTGATGGTAACCGGCAATATGTTTGGTGATATTTTGTCAGATGCGGCCGCTATGCTAACAGGGTCTATTGGTATGCTTCCTTCGGCCTCTTTGGATAAGAATAATAAGGGTATGTATGAGCCATGCCATGGTTCTGCTCCAGATATTGCTGGTCAAGGTATTGCTAATCCGCTGGCGACGATTTTGTCGGCTTCAATGATGCTGCGTTACAGCTTAAATGAAGTGGCTGCCGCAGATGCGATTGAAGAAGCAGTCAGTAAAGTGTTGGACTCAGGTCTGCGTACGGCTGATATCTACAGTGACGGTATGAAAAAGGTATCGACTGCGGAAATGGGTGAGGCAGTGGTTTCGGCTCTTCAATAGTAGAAGAGGTCATGATATTGAGAGGGCTTTTAGGCCCTCAAAACCCAGCAAGGTAATCTGATTTAGGTAGGCTGGGTAAAGGAGAGAGAAATGAGTAAGTTAAATGTTGGCTTGGTCGGTTGGCGTGGAATGGTGGGTTCTGTGCTAATGGGGCGTATGGAAGAAGAGGGTGATTTCGGAGTTATTAACCCTGTGTTCTTTACGACCTCTCAAAAAGGTCAGGCTGCTCCGAAATTCTCGGGTGTTGATGCTGGTGTATTGGAAGATGCATTTGATATCGAAAAGCTGGCTAGCTTAGACGCTGTGATTACGTGTCAGGGTGGGGATTACACGAAAGAAGTTTATCCTAAGCTACGCGAATCAGGTTGGAATGGTTACTGGATTGATGCGGCTTCTTCTTTGCGTATGAAAGATGATGCCATCATCGTGTTAGATCCCGTGAATATGGGTGTGATCAAGGACGGGCTAGAATCTGGTGTCAAAACCTATGTGGGTGGCAACTGCACGGTAAGTCTGATGCTGATGGCATTGGGTGGCTTGTTTGAGAAAGACCTTATTGAATGGATATCGCCGATGACCTATCAGGCGGCCTCTGGTGCAGGTGCTAAGCATATGCGTGAGTTAATCGCGCAAATGGGCGGCATTCATGCGAATGTAAAAGATTTGCTAGACGACCCGGCCTCGGCCATTCTTGAAATTGACCGTAGTACCGCTGACTACATTCGCGGTGATGAATACCCTAAGGCTCAATTTGGTGCTCCATTGGCGGGTAGCTTGTTGCCATATATCGATTCTCAATTGGAATCTGGCCAGAGCCGAGAAGAGTGGAAGGCGCAGGTTGAGACTAATAAGATACTGGGCTCTGAATCGTCTCCCATTCCAATCGATGGTATCTGTGTGCGTGTTGGCGCAATGCGTTGTCACTCTCAGGCGATGACGATCAAGCTTAAAAAGGATTTGCCGGTAGAAGAGATTGAATCCTTGCTGGCGGGTGCTAATGACTGGGTTAAGGTTATACCGAATAACAAGGAAGTCACCATGGAGGAGTTGACGCCGGCGAAGGTAACGGGCACGTTAAGTGTTCCTGTTGGCCGTATTCGCAAGTTGACCATGGGGCCAGAGTATATTTCCGCATTTACAGTTGGCGATCAGCTATTGTGGGGCGCGGCTGAGCCTTTGCGTCGTATGTTGCGTATCATCGTCGGTAGGTAACGCCCTGATCTGACCGGTCATAATCAGCGCAATCCTTTGATTGCGTTGATTTTTCCTTTTATTCTGTCGTTTTTTGACGAATATCACACGAAAAGCCTACCAATCTCGGCTAAACCCCTCATTAATATTGATAAATCCTTGATTTTACTTAATACTTGCTCACTTAATGACGCAATCTTATAAGAGATTGGAGTCGCGGGTTTAGAGCCTGTTGGCCCATGAAGGTATTAAAAGAATAAGGATACATTGCTATGTTGCGAAAGCTCGCGATTGCAATAGCCGCATCCGGGGCGATGATGAGTGCTTCTACCATCCATGCTTTAGGGATGGGGGATATTGAGCTTGATTCAGCATTGAATCAACCACTAAGTGCTCGCATTAAGCTTCTGAAGGCTAGTGAGCTAGAAGACTGGGAAATTAAACCGGACTTGGCTTCTGATGATGAATTTCAGAAGACGGGTGTGGATCGCCTATTCTTTTTAACCAATCTGAAGTTTGAAGTGATCAGGGATGGCGATGATGTATACGTCGATATTTCATCTGATCAGCCCGTTGTCGAACCCTTTCTGAATTTCTTAGTGCAGGTAGATTGGCCGAATGGTCGCCTGCTGCGCGAATACACTTTGTTGCTTGACCCGCCTGTTTTCGAAGATGAGTACGACTCGCCAGAGATCTCAGCTCCTGTTCAGGAGTTCGATGGTGGCTATGACTCTAATATGTCCTCTGGCGCTGCGGTTGCGTCAAGCGTGGTGAGTGAGAGCTCAGATATTGCGGATATTCCTGACTATGTTGAACCAGGTGCTGAACAGGTAGAACCTGAAGAAACGATGTTGCCAGGTACTCAGGCACCGGTTTCTCAGCCGGTGGCAGAGCAGGCCACTGAATCAGTGTACAAAGTTCGAAATAACGACACGCTTTGGGAAGTAGCAGTTAAGTTGCGTCCAAATAAGCGCATATCTGCACAACAGGCCATGCTGGCGATTCAGGACTTGAATCCAGAGGCGTTCATAAACGGTAATATTAACCGTTTGCGCAAAGGGCAAGAGCTTGAAATACCTACTGAAAACCAAATGCTGGCGAGAAGCTTCGATGAAGCGGTTGCTGAAGTCGCTATGCAAAATAAGGCGTTCTCAGAGCGTCGCGCGCAATTAGATGCGACTCGCAAAGATAAAGCGATTGCGCGAGATAATGCTGTTGATGACAATCGTCTAACGTTATTGGCGGGTGGTGCGGCGACTTCCGAGTCCGATCGTGCTGCTAGTGGAAAGGTAGATGATCGTGCTGCTGGTGATCAGTCCTCTCTTGCGAATGAGTTGAACCTAGCGTTAGAGAACTTGGATAAATCACAGCGCGAAAATGCTGAGCTACGTGGTCGGCTGGACGCGTTAGAAGAGCAAATTGGTACATTGCAACGTCTGATTAATCTGAAAGACGAGCAGATGGTAGCGCTTCAGACTGGCATGGCATCCGATGATGTTGCAATGGATGTTTCGCAAGGTACGCCTGAGTCTGCCATGCCGGAAACAACTCTTGAGGTGCCAGCGCAAGAGACTGCCTCTCCTGAGTCGAGTGAAGATTTGAATTTCGCTGGAGGCGAGGCGCCTTCAAGTGTGGCCGATGGTGAGGTTGAAGATTCGACTGCTCCTGCGTCGACTGATAAGGCCGAGCAAGCTCAAGTAGCTACTCCTGCTGCGGCTGAGCCAAAGCCTAAGCCAAAACCTAAATTTGTTTATGTGCCGGAAGAAGTCGAAGAAGAGCCGTTTGATGTTGTGGCCTTTGCCTTTGAAAATCCTGCGGTGATTGGTGGTGCTGTACTGCCATTGCTGTTGGCTTTGTGGTTATTGGATCGTCGTCGTAAGAAAAAAGCCGATGAAGAAGAACTTCCAGAAGAATCGCCTGTAGCATCGGGTGCAGACCCTCTTGATAATATTGATGGCGATTTCGAAGACGACTTTGACAATGAATTTGCAGATTTGGATTTGGGTGATGGTGCCGAGCAGTCCTTCGAGGGTTTTGAGTCTGCTGACACTGAAGACGCCAGCGCAGGGCTTCCAGAGTCTCTAGACGAGTCTACCTCTCATGAAGGTG
>Ga0181591_10000834_pt1 | contig 25857 bp, 21 predicted proteins | sample 071ome_33_FD_133757 | JGI IMG/M metagenome (GOLD analysis project Ga0181591, IMG submission 133757) | Coastal salt marsh microbial communities from the Groves Creek Marsh, Skidaway Island, Georgia - 071412AT metaG (megahit assembly) | ecosystem: Environmental > Aquatic > Marine > Intertidal...
ATACAAAACAATTATTTAAATACTATATCGAAACGTATCAACAAAAAATCACAATTTTTAAAAAAAGAAATGATGTTAAGAAGTACTTACAATCGATCGATTACCAAGGTCCGCTTGGTTATACGGGGTAAAACATGCAAAAGGTTAGAGTAAGATATGCACCAAGTCCAACTGGATTATTGCATATTGGAAACGCAAGAAGTGCATTATTTAACTATTTATACGCCAAACACTATGATGGTGATTTTATTGTTAGAATAGAAGATACTGATATTAACAGAAATGTAGAAGGTGGCGAACAATCACAATTAGAACTTCTTGAGTGGCTTGGTATCGATATTGATGAATCTCCGATTCATGGCGGTGCTTACGGTCCTTACCGTCAACTTGAAAGACTTGATTTGTACACACAATATGCAACGCAATTACTGAGTGATGGTATGGCATATAAAGAAGAAAATGGTGCCATTCGCTTTAAAGTACCAAAAGGCAAGACATATGTGTTTGATGATCTTGTTAGAGGACAACTTTCATTTAAGAGTGAAGATGTAGAAGATTGGATCATGGTCAAGGAAAATGGGATTCCTACATATAATTTTGCGGTTGTCGTTGACGATCATCACATGGAGATTAGTCATGTATTTAGAGGTGAGGAACATATCACCAATACACCAAAACAACTCATGGTGTATGAAGCATTAGGATTTGATGCACCTAAGTTTGGACACATGACAATTATTGTGAATGAACAAAAGAAAAAACTGTCAAAACGTGATCAAAATGTGATGCAATTTATTTCTGAATACAAAGCATCTGGATATTTACCAGAAGCAATGTTTAATTTCATTGCATTACTCGGTTGGTCCCCACCAATTGATCAAGAAATTTTATCGAAACAACAATTTATTGACTATTTCGATGGGACAAGATTTGTAAAAGCACCTTCGATGTTTGATAGAGATAAATTAAAATTTATTAATAGCAAATATATCAAATCATTGAGCGTTGAAGTTTTGAGTCATCTTATAAAACCTTATTTGATTGCACATCATATAGAAATTAAAAATGATACTTGGTTACAACAATTAACCTCTGTCTTTCAAGAAAGACTTCATTTTATTGAAGAGATTGTGACGTTATATCAAAACTTTTTGAGTCAATCATTTGAATTGAATGAAGATATGGTGTCATTTTTAAAAGAGCATCAACTTCAAAAGCTTATAGACACATTTAAATCGGAAATAAATTCCATTGATTGGTCTCCTGAAGCGATACAGCAAGTAATGAAAGATATATCTGTATCATTAGGAATAAAAGGAAAACCTCTCTTTATGGGATTACGCATTGCAACAACAGCAGAACTGCATGGTCCTAGTTTACCGAATATGCTCGCATTGCTACCAAAAGAGACCGTCATATCAAGATTACACGATACTTTAAAATTATGGTGAGGAAACATACAATGAAAAAAATATTATTAATGATATCGGTATTTGCATTAGGTTTTACACTTCAAGCATGTAATGATGCAAATACAAACATATCCGCAACAATTGAAATTAATGAAGAAGAAGGCATTCAAATCAATCAAGCAACATTCAATGTGACTGTGTTAGATCCTGATTTTGAAATCACAGGGAATGTTTATGTTTATTTATCCAATAGTTTAGTGACTGTCGATACAAAAACATACAGTTCAGTAGACAGTATCAGTGTTGTACAATTTTCAAATTTAACATCCGAAACTGAGTATACGATGGAAATTCAAGCAACTGTTGGACGTGAAACATTAACAGTTGAAACATATACGTTTATGACGCTTGCACAATCGAGTTTAGATATTGAAACACCTGAAGATTTTCTTGCAATGTCTAATAATAGAAGTGGGAATTATGTCCTTAAGAATGATATTGATTTCTCAGGTATAGAATTTGTTACACCATTCACGTCGTCTTTTATTGGGTCATTTGAAGGTAATGGATTTACCTTATCTAACATTATCATTACCGAGTCAAGGTTATATAATGGTGTCTTTGGTTATATTTCATCAGGAAAAGTAAAGAATGTGGTGATCGATAACTTACAAATTGGGACTGCTGAAACTCCAATTCAAACATCCTCTTCCACTAAAACTGGATTTTTAACAGGATATCAAGCAAGTAGTTTATCTGTAATTGAAAATGTCACCATAAAAAATTCAAATTTATACTTAGAATCAGCATCTTCAACATATGTATATGTAGGGGGTATTGCTGGAGAAGCACGTGGTCGTATTGAAAATGTTACGATAGAAAATAGTGCCATAACACTAACCTCTACCTCCAATGCAATTGTAAGACTTGGTGGTGGTATTGGATATGGTTATGAATCTCTAGTTTCCTCTAAATTAAACATTCATGTCGATTTAACATATTCACTAGAAGCAGAGATTTCTACGAGATCTGATAGAAGTTTCTCAATGTATATAGGTGGACTTGTTGGCGATGTAGATCCACAAGCAACTCAAGCAGGGTTATTAACTGAAATGATTTATTCAGGAGATATCGTATTATCAAGTATTGACTATAATACAAATGAAAATGACACATCGAATTATTCATTATATGTTGGTGGTGCATTTGGTGTTATTAATAGAGGGTTTGATCAAATGTATGTTGATGCAAATATGTCATTAATAATAGATCCAATTGATGTTGCAAACAATGTGACGCAAACACTACGATTTGGTGGTTTTGCAGGGCTTGTGAATACGTATCATGAAGCCTCACATATTGTCTTAGAAGGTGGGACCATGACACTTTCATTTGATCAAGCAAATACGCAGTCAAGAATTGCTCCGTTCATAGGATTATCTAGACTCGTTGTGATCGATGGCTACATATTAAATTCTATGACTTTTGAGGGTGTTGACATAAATACTTCAAAAGATTTAACTGTACTCAATTCCATGCAAAACTTTTTTGAATCTGAATTTATGAATGAGCAATTAAACGTATCGTAATGAATCATCGGTTAAAGGTTTATAATACATTAACAAAATCAATTGAAACATTTGTGCCTGTCAAAGATGGGCATGTTTCAATGTATGTATGTGGACCAACTGTGTATAATGACATTCACATTGGGAATGGACGACCTGTCATTTTCTTTGATGTTGTGAGACGTTTTTTATTAGAACTTGGATACCAAGTAATATACGTATCAAACATCACAGATGTAGATGATAAGATTATTGAAAAAGCGAAACAAGTTGGCATGTCTGAATCACAATTATCTACAAAATATTATGAAGCTTTTCAAACAATGGTAAAAGCTTTAGGTAGCGACTTACCAGATATTATGCCGAAAGCAACCGACTATGTTCAACACATGATTTCATATATCGGCGCATTGATTGAAAAAGGGTATGCTTATGAAACAACTTTAGGCGTATATTTTAGAGTACACAAAGTTGAAACATATGGGTCTTTAAGTCATCAAAACAGAGATGCATTAGAACAAGCAGTACGAATTGATCTTGATCCAGACAAAGAGCATCCAAATGATTTTTCAATTTGGAAAAAAACTTCTGAAGGATTACATTATGCATCTCCATGGGGAAACGGGAGACCAGGATGGCATACAGAATGTGCTGTAATGAACCATGAATTATTTCATGGGATGATTGATATTCATGGTGGTGGAAGTGATTTAATGTTTCCGCATCATGAAAATGAACGTGCACAAGCAATCGCACTGGATCATCATGGATTGGCAAAATACTGGATGCATAATGCAAGGCTTGATGTAGATCAACAAAAGATGAGTAAATCTCTAGGAAATGTTGTTTTAGTAAAAGACTTGAATGATATTGAAAAGCAAGCATTCAGACTTTTAATACTCGCACATCATTACAGACAACCGGTTCAATATTCGCATGTATTACTAGAACAATATATGAAACACTATGTTGCATTAAGTAAAAAAATAAGATTTACCTTGTTAGACCTTAAAGCTCAAAAAATTTCATCAAGTCAATTAGATAATGCTTTTAAAGAGGATATTATATCTGCAATGTGTGATGATTTTCACACACCTACTGTCGTTACAAAAATATTTGAATTACAAAAAACATTAAATAAAAGTCATGATTTAAATGAACAAGCAAAAATTATAAATACCTTTGCATGGCTACTTCCCATGATTGGGATTCATCTTGATCTAAATGTAGATGATGATGTGGATATGTATTTAGCTTGGCAAAAAGCACGCGCAAATAAAAACTTTGATCTCGCGGATACATATCGTCATCAACTTATGGAAAAAGGCTATATTTAATTATTTTTTACTTTTAATTTATATGATTTATGCTATAATTATTTAAAGAGGATTGGCAATGGCTGAAGCTACAAAAAAGACACAAGTCAATAAAAAAGACACTCCAGAAAAACAAAAAGGGCCTAAAGTTGTCATTAAAGAAGATCTCATCCAAATGGATAGAGATCCTTTAACATTAGATCCTTCTGTTTCAGCTGACCTAGATAGTTTTAATGAAAGTCATTTAGTCAAATCTAAAGACGACTTAGTTGTAGAAAGATACAATCCAGATATCAAAGTTGGTCTTTCTAATGAAGATGTTGAATCACGGATTATGGCGGGACTTTCTAATCTCTTGGATACAGGAAGTTCTAAGAGTGTTTCCTCTATTGTCATTGCGAATTTACTCACATTTTTTAATTTTCTTAACTTTTCAATCGCTGTTTGGTTATTAAGTGTTGGTGCAGAATTTGCAAATTTCTTTTTCTTAGGAACCGTATCAGCAAACATCGCTATTGGTATTATTCAAGAAATTCGAGCGAAAAAAATGATTGATAAGTTATCATTGCTTTCTGCACCAACAGCAAACGTTGTGAGAGATTCAGGTGATTATGAAATTTCAGTATCGAATATTGTGATAGATGATATTCTATACTTAAACTCAGGTAAACAAATCGCAGCAGATTGCGTTGTACGTGAAGGTACATTAGAAGTCAATGAATCACTTTTAACTGGTGAATCTGATCCCATTCTCAAACGTAAAGGGGATACGTTATATTCTGGTAGTTATGTTGTTTCTGGTTCATGTTATGCACAAGTCACTGCGATCGGAAATGATATTTACATTCAAAAGTTAACATCCCAAGCAAAAGTTTATCAAAAACCAAAATCAGACTTACTTGCATCTTTAAAAATCATTATTCGGACAGTTGCAGGTATTATCATACCGCTTGCTGGATTATTGTTTTACACAATGACAACCAATACAAGTTTAGGATATGAAGATATCGTTAAAGCGACAACAGGTGCAATGATTGGTATTATTCCTTCGGGTTTGTTTCTACTAACAAGTATGGCACTCGCGGTAGGTGTTATTCGACTTGCTCAAAATAATACACTAGTTCAAGAGTTGTATTGTATAGAGATGCTTGCGCGTGTAGATATGTTATGTCTTGATAAAACGGGAACAATAACTGATGGTACCATGAGTGTTCACTCGACTGTTGAGTTAGAACCTTATGATAAATTAAGTACTAAAAATATTGTTTCAGCAATGATTAACGCATTAAATGATACAAATTTAACGTCTCAAGCATTATCAGACCGTTTTGGTACTGCAAAACGCATCAGACATAAAAATACCATTCCGTTTTCAAGTGCGCGAAAATTCTCAGCTGTTGAATTTGAGAGATACGGAACCTTTGTATTGGGTGCACCCGAATACGTATTAAAAAATCAATACCCTGAAACAATCAAAGTTCAAGTCAATCGTTTTGCAGAAGAAGGCTTTAGAGTCTTGTGTATTGCAAGAACAGATGAACCAATTACAGACGATTACACATTCAAATCATTAACACCAATCTCGCTGATTACGATTGAAGATACCATACGACCAGATGCAGAAGATACAATCAAATACTTCAAAGAAAATCAAGTTGGAGTCAAAGTGATTTCAGGTGACAATCCAGTCACTGTCTCTAAAATTGCGCAACGTGTTGGGATTGTTGATGCAGATAAATACATTAGCTTAGAAGGACTTTCGGACAAAGATGTCGTAAGAGCGGCAGGCAGATATACGATTTTTGGTCGTGTGTCTCCTGGGCAAAAAAGATTGCTTATTGAATCACTTAAAAACAATGGACACACAGTTGCCATGACCGGTGATGGTGTAAACGATATTTTAGCACTTAAAGAGGCAGACACCTCTATTGCAATGGCATCGGGAAGTGAAGCTGCAAGAAATGTGTCACACTTAGTATTATTAGATTCTAATTTTTCTTCAATGCCTAAAGTTGTTTCTGAAGGTAGACGTGTCATCAATAATGTACAAAAAGTTGCGGTATTATTCTTAACAAAAAATATTTTTACATTGTTACTCATTATTATTGCGATTGCGAGACGTGGTGTATATCCAATTCAACCAAGTCAGCTGATTTTAATTGATTATTTGGTTATTGGTATTCCAGCACTTATCTTAGCACTTGAAGCCAATAATAAACGAGTAGAAGGTAATTTCTTACTTAATGTTATTAAAAAAGCTTTACCAGGTGCACTTGTTGTCATGATTAACAGTTTAATTGTTTTTGGACTCGCGAGTGTTCTAGGAATGAATCAGCTTCAAACATCCACAATTATTGTCATTTCAGCAACATTTACATCATTACTCGTTCTACTACGATTATCTTTACCATTTAATCGTGTCCGAGGAACGGTATATGTACTTATGATTATCGCTTTTGTTGCATCTATTATATTCTTGCCTAGCTTCTTCAACTATGCGCCTTTCTTTACACAAGAATATTATCCAGTGGATCCATTGACAGTACCACAAATTTTATTACTTCTATCTATTTCTCAAGCGGCATTTCCAATGATGTATATCTTGTCTAATATTACAAGATGGATCAGAGAAGTGATTGCATCGATGATTAACAAAATTTCTGAACTTCAATAATAAAAAGCGCATCATGCGCTTTTTTTAACTCAAATATTTCAAACAAAAATCATATTTTATTCCATGAATATCATATAATGAGGTAAGCCATGATTATATACGGTAAAAACGTCGTGATTGAAGCTTTGAAAGCAAAACGACCAATATACAAATTGATGATTGATCACAAAATGTCGGATGCAGCTATTTTAAAGTATCTCAAGGACGTATCTATTCAAATTGATAAAGTTGATAAAGGTCATCTAAATAACATAACAAATCATGCAGTGCATCAAGGAATTGTTGCTGAAGTAGAACCATATCAATATAAAAAGATTGAAGATATCACGAACATATCTAATGGTAAGTTTATAATATTAGATTCAATTGAGGACCCACATAATTTAGGCGCAATCATTAGAACTGCAGATGCGATGGGTGTGGATGCCATCATCATGAGTCAGAAACAACAAGTACCATTGAATGCGACAGTTGCAAAAGTATCAACAGGTGCCATTGAATATGTCCCAATTGTTTTAGTTCCTCAATTATTTAAAGGTATTTCACTATTGAAAGAAGCGGGTATTAAAATATATGGTACCGATATGAAAGATGCTGTGTCATATCGAGATGCAAGTTACAAAGGATCTGTTGCAGTCATTCTTGGTAACGAGGGTAAAGGTATCCGAAATTCAATTAAACCATTATGTGATGAAATGATTATGATACCAATGAAAGGACATGTGCAGTCTTTAAATGTCAGTGTTGCAGCTGCACTGATGATGCAAGTACTCACACAATAAGATCAATGTATAAGATCAATGATTATGAAATTATATATTTAATCAAAGATCATTTTCATGAAGATGCTTTTGCATTCATGTTAAAAAAATACGAGAAATTCATTTGGAAAAATATACATTTATTGTATCTTGATGAAGATAACAAATATGATTTTTATCAAGAGAGTATTATCATGTTATACAAAGCCATTCAAACATTCAATGAGCGTTATAATAAAACTTTTACAAGATATTTTGAGCTTATACTAAAAAGAAGATTATACGCATTAAAAAAAGAAATCAATAGTTACGTATTGAAAGAACCGACGTTTTTTTATCAACTAGAATCACCATCTACATATAAAGAAGAGATGCATATTCATTTTGATGATGTAAGAAAACAAAAAGTATATGAACTATATTTTGATAGTCATCGATCCATTAAATATATTTCAGAAACATTGCATTTAAGTAAAAAACAAGTGTATAATACTATTTATTTGATTAAACAAAAAATCAAAGAAGAGATTTCTTGAAAATCCTTTTAAAATCGTTGACTCAATGTATGTATCGTGATAAAATACTCATACATTGACCACAGGAGTGGTTTTTTAATGCGTAAAAAAATTATTTTAATTTGTAGTGTATGTCTACATCGGAACTATACAATGACGAAAGCTTCTACAGCATCAGATCGCATTGAAATGAGTAAGTATTGTCCGCATTGTAATGCACATACGATACATAAAGAAACTAAATAGAGGTGTAAATTATGGCAATCAAAGTAAAAGATACAGAAGAAAAATCAAAATTACTTGAAGTTCTTACCAAAGAGTATAAGTGGGAGAATTTATTACTAGGTGTACTTGCGACAGTGTCTGCAGGTCTTGCACTTATGATTATCAGTGGAAATCCATTACTTCAAATTAATCCTAACTTTCCAATTCTTGGAACAGAACCTAACGGAACGATTTTTTCATGGGTTCTGCTTGTGATTTCGTTTTTTGGATTAATACTTGTCATTTATCCATTCTTTATTCCCGCGGTACCAGAACTTAAAAAAATTATTTGGCCAACGCGTTCAAAATTTTTAGATCAATCTGTACGCACATTGCTATTCTTACTATTCTTAACACTTGTTATCTTATTATTTAATTTCTTAATTCTTAATTTACTTGGTGACATTTTATGAGCCAACAAGCACGTTGGTATATCATTCAAACGTATTCAGGTTATGAAAATTCAGTAAGAGAAGACTTACTGAGACGTGTTGATTCCATGGGTATGAATGATTTCATTTTCTCAGTCATCGTGCCGGAAGAAACGATTATTGAGAAAAAAGATAACGGTAAAGAAAAAGAAAAAATCAAACAATTATACCCTGGGTATGTATTCGTTGAAATGATCGTAACCGATGAGTCTTGGTTTGTTGTGAGAAACACTCCAAGAGTGACAGGTTTCTTAGGTTCTTCGGGTGGTGGGACAAAACCTGTGCCACTTGCACCAGAAGAAATCAAACAAATTTTACTCAAAATTGGTGTTATTTCTAAACCTAAATATGATCAATTGCTTGATAAATACGTTGAGATTTTATCAGGTGCATATCAAGGTATTAAAGGGAAAGTATCCGATGTTGATAATGATCAAGCAAAAGTTGTTGTTGAAATTGACCTCTTTGGTCGTGCAACTCCAACTGAAATTGATGCTCACGAAGTGAAAGTTGTCGAATCCTAGGAATATTCATTGACAACCACCTAGTTTCGTGATAATATAGCTTCGCATGTTTTAAAAACACACCATAGTGGAAGACATTGTCAAACCACATACTTATGTAAAAGAAGGAGGATGTGTTCATGGCTAAAAAAGTTGTTAAACAATTAAAGCTACAAATTCAAGCAGGAAAAGCAAACCCAGCACCACCAGTTGGTCCGGCACTAGGGCAAGCACAAGTAAATATTCCAGCCTTTTGTTCTCAATTCAATGAAGCAACAAAAGATCAAATGGGATATATGATTCCTGTTGTCATCTCAGTGTATGATGACCGTACGTTTACTTTTGTAACAAAAACACCACCAGCAAGTGATTTGCTTAAAAAAGCAGCAAACATTTCTAAAGGTGCAAGTAATGCACTTAAAGAAAAAGTGGGTTCTGTTACGAAAGCTCAGTTACGTGAAATTGCTGAACTGAAAATGCGTGATTTAAATGCATATGATGTTGAAGCAGCAATGAACATTATTGCGGGCTCTGCACGCAATATGGGTATTACTATAAAAGATTAATGGATCTAAATTGTGGGAGGATATCCCGCTAGACCACATTTTAGGAGGAATAGCATGAAAAGAGGTAAAAAATACCTTGAAGCCGCGAAACTCTATGACAAAAATACACTTTATGTTGTAGAAGAAGCATTAGGCTTAGTTAAAAAGACGTCATTTACGAAATTTGACGCATCTGTAGAAGTCGCATTTAGACTAAATCTTGACCCTCGTCAAGCAGATCAAAATTTAAGAGGTGCCATTGTCTTACCACATGGTACAGGTAAAACTCAACGTGTTGTTGTTATTGCAGAAGGCGAAAAAATAAAAGAAGCTGAAGCAGCTGGTGCTGACCGTGCCGGAGATAACGAACTTATTGAAGATATTTCTAAAGGTTGGTTAGATTTTGATGTCTTAGTAGCGACACCATCCATGATGGGTAAGCTTGGAAAATTAGGACGTGTATTAGGACCTAAAGGTTTAATGCCTAACCCTAAAACAGGAACAGTCACCATGGATGTTGCAAAAGCAGTTGAAGAAATTAAAAATGGTAAAATTGAATACCGTACAGATAAAGTCGGAAATATTCATGCACCCATTGGTAAAGTATCATTTGACGTTCAAAAATTAAACGATAATTTACACACATTGTATCAACAACTTATGAGAATTAAACCAAACACCGTTAAAGGGACATATGTGAAAAACATTACGGTATCTTCTTCAATGGGACCTGGTATTAAAGTATTAGAAGATTCGCTAAAATCATAATTTAAATTGAATCGAAACCAAAGACAGTAGGGGCGAAAGCTTAATGTCCTACCGAGGCAAACAAAACGAACTTGGAACTCTTTGGTTTTTGACGAAAAAAATCAAAGAGTTTTATTTATACTACAAGGAGGAAACGATGAGAGACATACTTGTTAAAAAACAACAAGCAGTAGATGAACTTGCAGAAAAAATGCAAACCGCAGTATCACTCGTTGCATTTGATTATCCAGGTTTAACTGTAGCAGAATTTACAGAATTGCGTATTCAATTAAAACAAGCAGGTTGTGATGCAAAAGTATATAAAAACAACATTGCAAGACGTGCTGCATTAAAAGCCGGTTTTAATGAATTATCTGATATCTTTACAGGTCCAAAAGCGATCGCGATAAGTTATCAAGATGCTGTAGCACCAGCAAAAATCTTAAATGATTTTGCTAAGACACACCCTCAAGTTGTGTTAAACGCATCAATCGTAGAAGGTGGCTTCTTAAATGATGCAGATACAAAAGTACTTGCAAACATTCCACCAAGAGAAGTGTTACTCACACAACTCGCAGTTGGGTTATTGCAACCAGTAAGAGAATTAGCTGTTGGTCTAAATATGATCAGCGAAGAAGCATAATAAAATAAAAAAGGAGAAATTAAATCATGGCAAAATTAACAAAACAAGCATTTGTAGATGCTTTAAAAGAAATGTCTTTATTAGAAATTAAAGAACTCGTAGAGGGGTTAAAAGAAGAATTTGGAATTGATCCAACTGCAGTTGCTGCTGCACCAGCAGCTGGTGGCGCAAGTGAAGCTGCTGCTGAAAAAACAGAATTCGATGTTATCTTAAAAACATTTGGTTCAAACAAAATTGCAGTCATCAAAGTTGTTCGTACAGCAACAGGACTTGGACTTGCAGAAGCGAAAACATTAGCTGAAACAGCTGATGCAGTGATCAAACAAGGTCTCAAGAAAGAAGATGCAGACGCACTTAAAGCTGAATTAGAAGAAGCTGGTGCAACTGTTGAACTTAAATAATCGCGGTTAATAGTTACACTCAAAACCTAAGGCGACATGAACGTCTTGGGTTTTTTGTCCGTTAAATTTATGTCGCATTATCATCAATTTGATAAACAATTAAAGAGCCTAGAAAAGCAAATAACATACCATTTTAACAACCATGTGTTTTCATTTCTCACAGATCATGGCGTTTTTTCTATGGATCATATCGATCATGGCAGTGATGTTTTATTACATGCACTTGATATTAATGATTACAGTCACATTTTAGATGTGGGTTGTGGTTACGGTGTTCTAGGGTGTGTCTTAAAAACGATGTATCCTAAAGCAAATGTCACATTGTTTGATGTGAATCCTAGAGCAGTCGCTCTAGCAAAAAAGAACACAGAACACCTAAAAGATGTTTTTGTGCTTGAATCTGATTCTGTTCCAGAAGGATTATATGACTTAGTTGTGATGAATCCACCAATCAGAGCAGGCAAAAAAGTGATTTTTGATTTATATACACAAATTTATCAGCACATGACGTCAAAAGGTACATTTTATATCGTGATCAGTAAACGACATGGTGCACCTTCTCATCAAGCATTTTTAAAGACCATGTTTGATGAAGTTAATAAAGTTGAAAAATCAAAAGGCTATGATGTTTACAAAGCGATTAAGTATTGACAATTTGCTATTTTATATGATAATATTATAGAATGCGAAAAGTTGTTTTCTACCACGATTCATCATTTAAATTTTATATTTTTTAGGAGAGTGACCCTATGGGATATCGCGTAGTTCAATACGGTAAAAAAGCTTCAAGAAGAAATTATTCTAGAATGCGTTATGATATTGATTTACCAAACTTGATCGAAATCCAAACGAACTCGTTTGAATGGTTCTTGAAAGATGGCATTAAAGAATTACTTCAAGATATTTCACCAATTGAAGCACACAATGGTGATATGAAACTTCATTTTGAAGAACACGAGCTTACTGAACCTAAGTATCATGTCCAAGATTCCAAAAAACGAGACATTAACTATGCTAAACAACTATCTGTTAAAGTCAAATTAGAAAATGTTTTAACAGGTGAAGTAAGAGAAAACAAAGTCTTAATGGCTGAAATCCCGGTGATGACACCAACGGGAACTTTTGTCATTAATGGGGCAGAACGTGTTGTTGTATCACAAATCATTCGTTCTGCTGGCGCATATTATACAAGTGCCATTGATAAAAAATTAAATCAATTACGCTATACAGCGCAAATCATTCCTACACGTGGTGCGTGGTTAGAAATGGAAATGGGCTCTAAAGATATCTTATATACCAAATTAGATCGTTCTAAAAAAGTACCGATGACAACATTTATGCGTGCCATTGGTTTAGGAAAGAAAAAAGATATATATGACATTTTTGGGAAATCGGATTATTTAGATTCAACATTTGATAAAGATGAAACTAAAAATAGTGATGAAGCCATTGTTGAAGTTTATGCGAAATTAAGACAAGGTGAAAAAGTCCCAGCAGATGCTGCGCGTGAATTTATTCGTATGCGCTTATTTGATCGTAGACGTTATGATTTAGCTGCGGTAGGTCGTTACAAATTCAATAGAAAACTTGATGCACTTGCACGTGTTCTAGATACAACGCTTGCACAAGATGTAGTAGATCCTAAAACAGGTAAAGTCATCGTTAAAGAAGATACTTTAATTACAAAAGAAGTCTTACAAATACTTAAAGACAATCGTCATGCGTTAAGAAAAGAAATTATTGAAAAAGAATACTCATTACAAAATGAATTACCAGATGAAATTTTAGCAGATCGTTTACCAGATGGTGGCGATGTATTATTTACGAAAGAAAAAATTACGAACTTAAGAACAGGTGAAGTATTAGTAGAGAAAAATACACCTGTAACGGAAGATGTTATTGGCATTTTAAGAAGAAATCGTCAATCATTAGATGAAAAAGTTATCAAATTTTTCTTAGGTAGAGATATTTATGAAAAAGATGGTGATCGTCACGGTGTTGTTGTTGAAATGCTTGATGTTAATGTTAAAGTTGATGATTCCGATAAAACTAAAGTTGTAAGAGTTGTAGGTAACGATCAATTAGAAACTGCAGAACACATTACTGTTTCTGATATGATTGCATCATTAAGTTATTACTTAAACTTATATGAGGGTATCGGAGAAGTAGATGATATTGACCATTTGGGGAATCGTCGTCTAAGACTTATTGGTGAACTACTAAAGAATCAATTTAGAATTGGTTTAGCGCGAGCAGAAAAAAATATTAAAGACAAAATGTCTACAACTGTATTTAGTGAAGCAACACCTGCGCAAATCATTAATATGACACCACTTGCAGGTGCTATTAAAACATTCTTTGGGTCCTCACAATTATCACAATTCATGGATCAAATTAATCCACTTGCAGAATTGACGCAAAAAAGACGTGTGTCTGCATTAGGAACTGGCGGGTTAGCACGTGATCGTGCTGGTGTTGAAGTTCGTGACGTACACAACTCTCACTACGGTAGAATTTGTCCAATTGAAACACCTGAAGGACCTTCCATTGGATTGATTTCATCACTTGCCACATATGGTCGTGTAGATCAATATGGTTTTATTCAAACACCATATCTCATGGTTGAACATAAAAAAGATGGTATTTATGTATCCAATGAATTTAAATATTTGACAGCAGACGAAGAATATCACGAAGTCATTGCTTCTGCAGCATCTAAATTGGATGAAAAAGGAAGATTTTCAGATGATAAAGTGATTGGACGTCATCGTGGTGAAACGTCAATGTTTGAAGTTGACCAAGTAACATTCATGGACGTCTCTCCTAAACAAATTGTTTCGGTTGCAACATCCACGATTCCATTCTTGGAACATGACGATGCGTCTCGTGCCCTCATGGGAGCGAACATGCAACGTCAAGCGGTACCACTACTCATTCCTGAAGCACCAATTGTTGGTACAGGGATTGAACATCGTGCGGCAAAAGATTCTGGAGCAGTCGTTGTTTCTAAAACGTCTGGATTTGTAACATATTCAGATTCAAAACATATTAAAATAACATCAGAACCAGAAAATACGGTTAAAGTTGGACGCTCTACGCTCTTTACTAAAGGTGAGCCATTTACATTTGACATTGCAAACAAACTTGTTGAAAAAGGTGTAGATACAACAACCGATTACAAGTTGATTCGATTCTTTAGATCCAATCAAGATACGATGATCTTACAAAAACCAATTGTTAAAACAGGTGAATTTGTAGATGCTGGAGATATTTTAGCTGACGGTCCATCCACATATAAAGGCGAACTTGCTTTAGGTCGTAACGTTACCATAGCATTTATGACTTGGGAAGGTTACAACTATGAAGATGCGATCATTTTATCAGAAGACTTAGTATCTGAAGATGTCTATACATCGATTCATATTAGTGAATATGAAATTGAAACACGTGAACTTAAAACAGGTTCAGGTAAAGAAGAGTTTACAAGAGAAGTACCAAATGTTGGTTTAGATGCCTTACGCAACTTAGATGAGAGAGGGATTATTATTCCTGGTTCAGAGGTAAAAGAAGGCGATATCTTAGTTGGTAAAATCACACCAAAAGGTATGTTTGAACCAAGTCCATCAGAAAAACTTATCCATGCTGTCATTGGTGAAAAATCCAGAGAGTATCGCGATTCGTCACTACGTGTGCCTCATGGTGGTGGTGGTATTGTACAAAGTGTCCAAATTCTCACGAAAAAAGATGGTGTCTTACCTTCTGGGGTTACAGAAAATATCCGAGTATATGTTGTTCAAAAGCGTAAAATTTCTGAAGGTGATAAGATGGCAGGTCGCCATGGAAATAAAGGTGTTATCTCAAGAATTTTACCAAGAGAAGATATGCCTTACATGGCAGATGGTACACCTGTAGATATCATGCTTAACCCATTAGGGGTACCTTCACGTATGAATATTGGACAAGTCCTTGAAATACACTTGGGATTAGCGGCTAAAAAATTAGGTGTGAATATTGCAACACCAGTGTTTGATGGTGTTGATGATCATGACTTAAATGCCATTATTTCAGAAGCGGGACTTGATGCTGATGGTAAAACACAACTTTACGATGGACGTACTGGACAACCATTTGAAAATAGAATTTCAGTGGGTGTTATGTATATGATTAAACTTTCTCACATGGTTGAAGATAAACTTCATGCAAGAAGTGTTGGACCATACACACTTGTAACCCAGCAACCAATGGGTGGTAAAGCGCAAAATGGTGGACAACGTTTTGGTGAGATGGAAGTGTGGGCACTATATGCATATGGTGCTGCGCACACATTACAAGAAATGTTGACTGTGAAATCTGATGATATGATTGGACGTAACAGAGTTTATTCTGCAATTACGCATGACAAACCAATTCCTGAAGCATCCATACCAGAGTCTTTTAGAGTACTCACAAGAGAACTTCAAGCACTGGGATTATATGTAGAACTTATTGATGAACATTCTGGAGAAAATGAAGCTGTCAAGTCACTTGTTGATCTTGGTGGCGGATCAAAACCTAAAGGAGGCTTCCGTTAATGGCAAAAGAAAAATTAACATTAAAAGTTGAATCACTTAAACTGTCAGAAGAAGCATTAACGCAGCTCAAACTTTCAGGGATTGATCAACTAGAAGATTTTAATACATTTTCAATTAAAGAACTCAAATTATTACTCGCCGAAGCATTCGAAGAAATCACTTCTGTATTAAGACGATATTCTTTACCACGTCCACTTGAAAACATGGGTATTTCAGGTGAAACGGTGGATCGACTTCGTGCAAATAATATGGAAGATTTAGTCGATGTCTTAGAATTTGATCGTCACCTTTTATATCACATCTTTGAAGATGACTCGATATTAAGAGAAGAAATGAATGGTGTCTTAAAGTTTTATGGATTTGACCCTCTTCATGAGCATCATCATGCAGATGGTGATGAAGATGAAGTAGACATTGATTCACTTAAAGATTTAGTAACCTTACCTTCAGACCCTGTAAAAATGATTGACGTACAAGCACGTATCAATCAAGGTAATAAGGTTGTTAAAGAAGGTGTTGCCAAAACATATTCACATTTAAAAATACGTATCGCATCTCCTGATGAAATTAGACAATGGTCTTATGGAGAAGTCAAAACACATGAAACCATCAACTATAGAACGTCTAAACCTGAAGAAGGTGGATTGTTTTGTGAGCGTATTTTTGGACCAACAAGAGACTATCAATGTGCATGTGGTAAAAAACAAAGTGGAAATAAAGGTCAAGTTTGTTCAAAATGTGGGATCGAAATTACGGAATCTAAAGTACGTCGTGAACGTATGGGACACATTGAACTTGAAGCACCGATTGTACACACTTGGTATTTAAAGAACTCGCCTTCAAGACTTGCGATTTTGTTAGGCATTAAAGCAAAACAACTTGAAGAAGTTGTGTATCATGCTTCTTATATCGTGACGGATCCTGGAACTGCACCTCTTTCTAAAAAACAAATTTTATCAGAACAAGATTTTTCACGATTAAGTGAAGAATACTACAATAAGTTTACGGCACTTACTGGTGCTGAAGCGGTTAAAATTTTACTTCAAGAGTTAGACTTAGATAAAGAAGTAAGAATCTTAAGACGTAAATTAAAAACGGCATCTAAACAAAAACGCGATAAAATTATTAAACGTTTAGAAGTTGTAGAAGCATTTAACAACTCAGATAATAAACCTGAGTGGATGGTCATGGATGTTATTCCAGTCATTCCACCAGATTTAAGACCAATGGTACCGCTTGATGGTGGACGCTTTGCAACAACGGACTTAAATGACTTATATCGTAGAATTTTAAATAGAAATAATCGTTTGAAAAAACAAAAAGAACAAATGGCACCACGATTAATTACTAAAAACGAAAAACGTATGCTCCAAGAAGCTGCAGATGCATTATTTGATAATGCAAAACGTGGTAAAAAAGCAGCGGTTGAACGTAATAGACACTTAAAATCACTTTCGGATTTACTACGTGGAAAACAAGGTCGTTTCCGTCAAAACTTACTAGGTAAACGTGTAGACTATTCTGGACGTTCGGTGATTATCGTTGGTCCGGACTTAGAAATGTATCAATGTGGTATTCCACGTGAAATGGCAATTACCTTATTCAAACCATTTGTTTTAAGAGAACTTCAGAAGTTATCTGGAGATGATGCCAATGCGAAGAAAAATGCGAATTCAAAATATGAACGCATGGATGATGATGTTTGGACAGCATTAGAAAAAGTTGTTAAAGAACATCCTGTATTACTGAACCGTGCACCAACGCTTCATAGACTTGGAATTCAAGCATTTGAGCCTAAATTGATTGATGGGAAAGCGATTCGTTTGCATCCACTTGTTACACCTGCATTTAATGCCGATTTTGATGGTGACCAAATGGCTGTTCACGTCCCACTTTCTAACGAAGCACAAGCAGAAGCGCGTCTTCTTATGCTTGCATCCAATAACATTCTTAACCCTAAAGATGGTAAGCCTGTTGTTACACCTTCACAAGACATGGTTTTAGGAAACTATTACTTAACGATTGAAGAAACAAAAGACAAACCATTTAGTGGATTCAAAGCAAAAGAAAGAAAAGTGTCTCATCAAGAAAAACATAAATACGAAGGACATTTCTTCTCTAATTTTGAAGAAGCTCAACTTGCATATGAAGATGGATTTATCCAGCTTCATACAAGAATCATTATTGATCCTAAATCAATGGATCAAATGTTCAAATCTGAACAAAAACAACAATATTTAGTCACCACTTTTGGGAAACTTATTTTCAACCAAATCTTACCACCGAACTTCCCATATTTAAATGAACCGTCAGATAACAACTTAGAACATGGGACACCTGATATTTACTTTATTAAAAAAGGTGTCAATCCAAAAGATGTTTTAAAAGATATTCCTGTACCTGGTCCATTTACAAAAAAATTCTTATCTAAAATTATTGCTCAAGTATTTAAAAAACTTCACATTAGTGAAACATCAAAAATGCTTGACCGCTTAAAAGATTTAGGATTTAAATATTCAACTGTTTCTGGTATTACCGTATCTTTTGCTGATATTAATGTATTTTCTAAAAAAGAAGATATGTTATCTGAAACAAGAGAAACCATTGATCAAGTACTTGAATGGCATGATGATGGATTACTCACAGGTGAAGAACGTCGTAAACTTATCATTCAAACTTGGGAAAAAGCACTCAAAACCATTCAAGACAATGTTATGGATGAGTTTGATACAGACAATAACTTATTTATGATGAGTGATTCAGGTGCACGTGGTAGTTTGAATAACTTCGTTCAGCTTGTCGGTATGCGTGGACTGATGAATAATCCTAAAGGTGAAACCATTGAAGTCCCTGTACAAGCATCCTTTAGAGAAGGTCTTACTGTGTCGGAGTTCTTTATCTCCACACACGGTGCGCGTAAAGGGTCTACGGATACTGCCTTAAAAACAGCAGAATCAGGGTACTTAACAAGACGTCTTGTAGACGTGTCTCAAGATGTGATTGTTGTGGATGATGATTGTGGTACGGAACGTGGTATCGTGATGCGTCCAATTACATCAGAAAAAGATGAAACCAAAATTATCGTGCCTCTTTATGATCGTATCGTTGGACGTTACGCAAGTAAAGACATTGAAAAACCTAAAGGTAAAGGATTCTTATTAGAAAAAAATCAACTCATTACAGATGAAGTTGCAGCAGACATCATTGCTGCTGGTATAGAAGAAGTTGAGATTCGTTCGAACTTAACATGTCACTCTGAAAATGGTGTATGTGCGAAATGTTACGGAAGAAACTTAGCATCTAATATGCCAGTTGAAGTTGGTGAAGCTGTTGGTGTTATTGCAGCCCAATCGATTGGTGAACCAGGAACGCAATTAACGATGAGAACCTTCCATACTGGTGGGGTTGCATCTGCATCAGATATCACACAAGGTTTACCACGTATTCAAGAATTATTTGAAGCACGTAATCCTAAAGGTAAAGCTGTGATTAGTGAAGTTGAAGGAAAAGTTCAATCGATTGAACGATTAAGAAGTGGATTTTCAACTGTCACGATTTTAGATAAAAATGAAAAAGAGTATAAATATACAATTGATCCAAGTGTGGATGTTCTTGTTCGTAAAAATCAAGTTGTCAAACCAGGTCAACGCTTAACTTTAGGTTCGATTCATCCGAAAGAATTATTACGTATTGTTTCTACAGAAGCATCAGCGAAATACATTCTTGAAGAAGTTCAAAAAGTGTATCGTGCACAAAACGTTGAAATTTCAGATAAACACGTAGAACTTATTATTCGTCAAATGTTACGACGTATATACGTTGTTACAGAAGGTGAAACAACATTACTTCCTGGTGTAGAAGTTTCCGTATCTGAATTCAGTCGTGCGAATATGCAAGCCTTTAAAGAAGGTAAACAACTTGCTGTTGGACGTCCATTATTATTAGGAATTACACGTGCCTCATTAAGAAGTGATTCATTCTTATCTGCTGCATCATTCCAAGAAACGACACGTATTCTTACAGATGCAGCCATTAAAGGAAAAGTCGATCGATTACATGGACTTAAAGAAAATGTGATCATTGGTGGTTTAATTCCTGCTGGTACAGGTATCTTAAAAGAATCAAGATTTTCTTATGATTCGGCATTCACCACTGAAAAAGAAGATGAAGACATAGAGTAAAAGTAGCGAAAGCTACTTTTTTCTTATGTTTATTCAGATTTGACACATATAAATATAGTCACTTTTTAAGTTTTTTTTAAAATATTTAGTATAATAGATTTAGCGATTCTTTAGAAAAAAGAATCTAAGGAGATTTTAATGGATATCTTTAAAAAATGTGATGACTACATAACTGCAGATGTTGCGAAAGAACAAGGATATTATCCTTATTTCCACGAACTCACGTCAAAACAAGATACTGAAGTTGTGATGGAAGGCAACCATGTCGTGATGATTGGATCTAATAATTACTTAGGACTCACCTCTCACAAAGATGTTGTGAAAGCATCACTTAAAGCAACCAAAAAATATGGATCAGGTGTTTCTGGGTCTAGGTTTTTAAATGGGACACTTAATTTACATGTCGAATTAGAAAAACAACTTGCAGCATTTGTTGGCATGGAAGATGCCACAATTTTTGCTTCAGGATTTCAAAGTAATCTCGGGATTATTTCTGCGATTGCTGGAAGAAATGATATCATTTTTTCTGATAAAGAAAATCATGCGTCTATTTATGACGGGATGAAGTTATCTTATGCTGAAGTCGTAAGATATAACCACAATGATATGGACGATTTAGAAGCTAAAATTATTAAAACAAAAAAACAACTGGAAGAGAAAAACATTGAAAAAGGTATGATTCTTATTACAGACGGTGTTTTCTCTATGACAGGCGATCTTTGTGACTTACCTAAAATCATTGAATTAAAGAAAAAATATAACATACGTGTGATGGTTGATGATGCACACGGATTTGGTGTCATGGGTGCGAAAGGTAAAGGGACACATGAACATTTTGATTTAATGAAAGAAGTCGATATTGTGATGGGGACATTTTCAAAATCACTTGCGAGTTTAGGTGGATATGTTGCATCTTCAAATCGTGTTATTAATTACATTCGACATAATTCAAGACCGTATATCTTTTCAGCAGCAATTCCACCTGCCAATACTGCAGCGGCACTAGCGGCACTAAAGATATTAAAAAAAGAACCTGAACGTGTAAAAAATTTAAGAGATATTACAAACTATATGCGACAACAATTAAAAGCACATGGTGTTGATTTTAGAGAAACAAATGATCAAACACCTATCATCCCGATATATACATATCTTCCAAAACGTACAATGGTTGCATGTAATATGCTATTTGAACGTGGTGTGTATGTAAACCCAGTATTGCCACCGGCAACACCCGTAGGAGAATGTTTAATCCGCACAAGTTACACATCTACACATACAAAAAAACAAATGGATAAAGTTGTCGGCATTATTGCAGACGTCCTTAACGAACTTAAGGATCTTCAAGAATAATGGTTGTTGTTGTAACGGGGGCATCTTCAGGTATAGGAAAAGCAATTTGTGAACTTTTAGGCAACAAAGGCCATCAAGTCTATGGATTTGCCAGAAGAAAAGTTCATGAAGAATCATTTATTTCGATGCAAGTAGATGTTACAAACAAAGAAGAGATTAAAAAAGCATTTGAAACGATATATGAAAAGGAACAATCGATACACGTTATCATCAATAACGCTGGTATGGGTATTTCAGGCAGTATCGAAGATACAGAACTGATGGATGCCAAATCCATGTTCGATGTGAATTTTTTTGGTGCTTTTGAAGTCATTCAAGTTGCACTACCGTATTTAAGGAAAGAACAACGATCAAAAATCATTAACATCACATCACTTGCTGGCGTATTTCCGATTCCTTTTCAAGCCTTTTATTCGGCATCTAAAGCGGCATTAAATAATTTTACTTGGGCACTTCAAAATGAAGTCAAGCCATTTGGCATCTCTGTTTGTGCACTCATGCCAGGGGATGTTAAAACAGGATTTACAACACAAAGAAAGAAAAACACTCAGACAACAATTGAATATGGCGCAAGAGTCAAAAAATCTGTTGCAACCATGGAAAAAGACGAACAAAATGGAATGCCTCCAAGTGCTATTGCAAACAAAGTGGCATCCTTGATTAAAAAGAAAAAAATGCCGATTCAAGTTACTGTTGGATTTCAATATAAAATATTACTTTTTATTAAACGTTTAGTATCAACTACATTCGCAAATAAGATCCTAGGATCGATGTATGGATTTTTTAAGCTAAAATAAGCCAAAAACTTGACTTATTGATGAACCTATAATAAAATACAATTGCTGTGAAAAAAACACACCAATGATAAATAAAATATTTGGCTTATCTAAGCCAAATATTATTTTGAAAAGAAAAATGAAACACATGGATATGTGTAAAGAAAGGAGATCCAATGCCTACAATCGCACAACTCGTACGCAACGGACGCACCAATAAAACATATAAATCTAAATCTCCAGCACTTGGATACGGATTTAATGCGTTACAAAAAACAGAACGTAATTACAGTTCTCCTCAAAAACGTGGTGTTTGTACCCGTGTAACAACAATGACACCGAAGAAACCTAACTCTGCATTAAGAAAGTATGCACGTGTACGTTTATCAAACGGTACTGAAGTAACTGCATACATTCCAGGAATCGGACATACACTACAAGAGCACAGTGTTGTACTTATTCGTGGTGGACGTGTGAAAGACTTACCAGGTGTACGTTATCACATTGTTCGTGGAACATTAGATGCAACTGGTGTTCAAAACCGTAAACAAGCCCGTAGTAAATATGGCGCAAAACGCCCAAAATAAAATAAATTAAAAGAAAGATGGTGATGATATGCCTCGTAAAGGCCATATCGCTAGACGTGATGTGTTACCTGATCCAATTTATCAATCAAAATTGGTCACAAGAATTGTAAACACAATCATGCTAGATGGTAAAAAAGGGACTGCCCAAAGCATCTTATATGGTGCGTTTAACCGTGTCAAAGAAGCTACTGGCAGAGAACCAATTGAAGTATTTAATGAAGCGTTAAATAACATTTCACCGGTCATTGAAGTGCGTTCAAGACGTGTCGGTGGACAAAATTATCAAGTGCCAGTTGAAGTCAGAGCATCTCGTAAACAAACATTAGGTTTAAGATGGTTGATTCAATATGCACGTTTAAGAAATGAAAAAACGATGGAAGAACGTTTAGCAAAAGAAATTCTTGATGCTTCTCAAGGATTAGGTGCTGCTGTTAAAAAACGTGATGATGTCCATCGTATGGCTGAAGCAAATAAAGCTTTCGCACATTACCGTTGGTAGAAGGAGCTTAAAATGTCACGACAATACCCATTAGAACGTACTCGTAATATTGGTATTATGGCGCACATTGATGCCGGAAAAACAACAACAACTGAACGTATTTTATATCACACAGGTCGTATCCATAAAATCGGAGAAGTTCACGATGGTGCTGCAACGATGGACTGGATGGCACAAGAACAAGAACGTGGAATTACAATTACATCTGCAGCAACCACTGCTTTTTGGAATGATCATAGAATTAACATTATCGATACCCCAGGTCACGTTGACTTTACTGTAGAAGTATCACGTTCGTTACGTGTACTCGACGGTGCAGTTACAGTACTTGATGCTCAAGCTGGTGTTGAACCTCAAACAGAAACAGTTTGGAGACAAGCAACTGACTATAAAGTCCCACGTATTGTATATGTGAACAAAATGGATAAAATTGGTGCCGATTTTCAAGCAGCGATTGAATCTCTAAAAGATCGTTTAGGTGTAACTGCTGTGCCAATACAATGGCCAATTGGTGCTGAAGCAGATTTCACTGGAATTATTGATTTAGTTACAATGACAGCGTCAGAATATGATGGTGAAATGGTTGAAGAAGCAAAACAAATTGAAATTCCAGCACATTTAAAAGCAATTGCTGAAGAAAAACGTATTGCACTTATTGAAGCTGTTGCTGAATTTGATGAAGAACTTATGATTAAGTATCTCGAAGGTGAAGAAGTCACTAACGATGAAATCAAACAAGCAATTCGTAAAGGAACTCTTAAAGTTGAATTTTTCCCAGTCATTTGCGGGACATCTTTTAAAAATAAAGGTGTGAAAAAAATGATTGATGCTGTCATCGATTACTTACCATCTCCAGTGGATGTAGAAGCTGTTATTGGTATGAATTCAAAAGGTGAAGAAGTTAAACGTAAACCAAGTGACAACGAACCGTTCTCAGCGTTAGCATTTAAAGTGATGACAGACCCATATGTTGGACGTTTAACATTCTTTAGAGTCTATTCGGGAAAACTATCGTCTGGGTCATATGTTATGAACTCGACCAAAGATAAAAAAGAACGTTTCGGTCGTATACTCCAAATGCATGCAAATTCTCGTGAAGAAATTTCAGATGTGTATGCTGGAGATATCGCAGCAGTTGTTGGTCTTAAAGATACAACAACTGGGGATACACTCGTATTAGAAAAAGACGATCTCATCTTAGAATCCATGGTATTCCCTGAACCCGTTATTAACGTTGCGATTGAACCAAAAACGAAACAAGATCAAGATAGAATGGCAACAGCGCTTCAAAAATTATCTGAAGAAGATCCAACATTTAGAACATTTACAGACCATGAAACAGGTCAAACGATTATTGCAGGTATGGGTGAACTTCACTTAGACATCATTGTAGATCGTATGAAACGTGAGTTTAAGGTTGAAGCAAATGTAGCGCAACCTCAAGTATCGTATCGTGAAACCATTACATCAGACGCAGACATTGAAGGTAAGTTTGTAAGACAATCTGGTGGACGTGGACAATACGGTCACGTTCAAATTAAATTTGAACCAAACCCTGGTAAAGGATTTGAATTTGTTGATAAAATTGTTGGTGGTGTCATTCCTAGAGAATATATCCCGGCAGTATTAAAAGGATTAGAAGAAGCGTTGCCGAATGGTATCGTTGCTGGATATCCTGCAATTGATATTAAAGCAACCCTACATTTTGGATCCTATCATGATGTGGACTCTTCTGAAATGGCATTTAAAGTTGCAGCATCTATGGCACTCAAAAAAACAAGAGAGCTTGCAGAACCAGCAATTTTAGAACCAATTATGGATGTTGAAGTCATTGTTCCAAATGATTATGTGGGGAATGTTATTGGAGATATTACATCTAGACGTGGACGTTTAGAAAAACAAGAACCAAGAGGAAATGCTGTTGCGGTACGCGCTAGTGTCCCTCTATCCGAAATGTTTGGATATGCAACGGCATTACGTTCAAATACCCAAGGACGTGCAAACTTCGTAATGCAATTTAAACAATATGAAAAATGTCCAAAGTCTATCCAAGAAGACATTATTAAAAAACGCGGAATGAACTAATAAAAACTTGCAAAAAGTATTAAAA
>Ga0181591_10000839_pt1 | contig 25806 bp, 14 predicted proteins | sample 071ome_33_FD_133757 | JGI IMG/M metagenome (GOLD analysis project Ga0181591, IMG submission 133757) | Coastal salt marsh microbial communities from the Groves Creek Marsh, Skidaway Island, Georgia - 071412AT metaG (megahit assembly) | ecosystem: Environmental > Aquatic > Marine > Intertidal...
GCCAAGGCACAGACCGTCTAGACTAACCACAACAACACACACCAGACAAATGGCAATCTTCTCCATGGCATCCGACCTCACCACCCGTGAGATCCGCTACGTCCCCCGCAAGACTGAGACCTCTCCCCAGTCTGTCTTCGCTGGTCAGATTCAAGCGCACGAGGGTTGGTGGTTCGCTGGTGTCTACGCCGACCGCTACCACGATGAGGCGATCGCCGCCATCCCCACCTTCGAGTAGGGGGCAGAGGCAGTCGCCGCCCTTCGGGGCGGTGCCCCCCCTAGCTAAAGGGGACCCAAAGAGCTAATCTATAAAGTCTTGCATTCGCGTCCGTACTATCATGTTCGTTGAAAAACTTAGGATCCCTATTTCAGAAATTTTTTTGGGGGAAAATTTTCTCGTATACCTTTTCGAGGAACCCCAAATCGCCCATTCCAAGATTATCCGAGCTTGCATCGCAGATTTCCTAGAGGGGAGATTGCACTGCAAATCGCCTGCCACGGTGCATTGGAGTAAATCCGACACTGCCGACTACGTGGCAATTGCGGTAGGATCCATGCCAATTGGCATAGATATTGAGGTTATGCGTGACCGCCCATTTGAAAAAATTTCCCGCAGATTTTTTAGCCCCTCAGAGATCACCTCTGACAAAGAAAAATTCTATGAGACCTGGACCAAGAAGGAAGCATGGATCAAGCGAGATAAGTTAAGCATTGCAACGAATATTGCAAAGCCCCCCAGCGGCACTATAATTAGTCTGAGAGACATTCCACGACACTTGAAGGGAGCCGTTGCTTTATGATCAATCTTCATCAGAAGTACAATCATTATCTCAATACAAACAAACTTCTAGATCATGATGACATTCACGAGACTGTGAGGAGTTATGGTTGGACTGATGACGGGAAAGATCTGACGGGATATTACGTCATTACGGAAAACTGGGTCATGCATTTCGATCTATCAGAAAAATTCATTAAAAAGGAGAGACTTAAAAGTGGAGTTAGATGACACCCCCGCTCGAGCCTATAGGGATGCTGAGATTGAGCTTCTATGGGCACGTTTAAATGCCTTAGAGAAGCGTGTAAATGACTCTAAGTTAATGATGCGTCGTCCAGGAGAAACTCAGTATGAGAGACTGGTCGATGTCGTTTGTGACCATGAAGATCGTTTAAATAGTCTTGGCGGGTAAAAAATCGCGTAGCGCCGTTAGGCGCGAAGGTCTCTAAGGTATGGCACAGTTATCTAAGTATACTTTTAATGATGCTACGATAGGCGTCGCTTTCAGCGATACTATCACAATCATCCTAGACCCCTGCCCGCCTCCTACAGGACCCTTAGAGGTCCTTGTAGACGTGACTATGACAGCGGTATCCCCTGCACTTCCCACTGGTATTCTTCCTGGTCTCGATCCTGGTTACCCGAATACTGGTGACATTGTTTATATTCCAACAGCTACGCCATCAACAAGTCTGACGATCTCGATGATTGGTACGTTAAATGAGACTTACTTTGATGAGCGTGAATGGGAATACCGTGATGATACGACTGGAAAGAGTTACCACACTCCTGTTACTGAGTTAACAAGTTCTACTAGTGATGGTGGACGAATCTATACAGTCAACAAGAACAATGTGCAACCAGATGCTTATACAACTGGCGGCGAATATGAGACAGACATCCCAAACCCCGTTGATACTCTGATTCGCTATAAGCCTGATTTTAGAGCATCTAGAACAGTTACTTACACATATACGATCAGAACCATCTGTGCAGGTGTTCCAACTACATATGTGTATGATGTAACTCAGAATATTTTGAATAATTGGGATCTCGGAAGAGATAAAATGCAAGACATCATCGACAATAAAGTTAGATATACCTGATGGCAAAGACTACTCCAGCAGTTTTGGACGCTTACAGCACAGGAGAAGGGTGTTTTCCCCCCACACAACTGGTTCAAGCGTCTCCAAATGTCTATGCAGGCGGTAAAAACGTCGGTAGATTAAACGATCAGTATGCTCCACACACATGTGGGAGCACAACGCACGCTGGAACTCAGCGTGCAATCGTCTCTGGATCAGAAAAAGTCTATGTCAACGGTCTAAAATGTGGAAAATTGGGTTCTGACATCGGTGATGGGGACAAAGTTGGCAATCATGGACTCCCAGAAGGAGCTAAAAAAGTTTACATTGGCGGTTGACCTTGACAAAACCGCCAAAAACCCGTAAAATTTGAAGGTAATTCACACAGAACTATGGCAAAAGCGAAAGTCGGCATCAACAAAAGCAGCTACGTCCCTGGTAAACCCAAGATGACTGCCCAAGGAAGGTCCAAAAACACCAGTTACGCCGCAACTTCCCGTAATGGTCGTGGAAAACGGTATCGTGGACAAGGTAAATAAATAATTTTGGAGATAGCAACCTCCCTAAAAGTTCTGAAAAGGACTTTTTCGGAGGATTTTTTATGGCAAATTCACCCGTAGACCTAGGAAACGAATTTATTGAGTCAGGTATGACACTAATTACATCTCCCGCCAGTGACAAATACTTAGAAATGGCGAAAAAAGCGAAAAATGAACCTCCAAAAGATCGAATGTCCCGTCCTTGCGGTGGAAAAGGCGGATTTGACGATTATGTTGAGCGTTGGCACGAATGATTTAAGAAACCCTGATAAATAAATCAAGGTCGAACTGTAAAAATGGCGTTTATCTCAAAGTCCTTTAGGGACTTTAGCCTAACTTTTGAAAAAAATCCAGTGACTAACGATGTTTTGGCGCTTAAGAATGAAAAAGCGATCAAAGAGTCAGTAAAAAACATCGTTAGATATAATTTTTATGAGAAACCATTTTTACCACAGTTCGGTGGGAATATTATTGCACAGCTTTTTGAAAATTACACATCTGGATTAAGTTCCGAACTTGAAGATAGCATCCAAAATGCTATCACCAACTATGAACCCAGAGTTGTTTGCTATGAAGTCGTTGTAGACTTTGAAGAAGACCGTAATGAGTTGTCTGCAAAAATTAGTTATATTATTCTCGGTCAACAACCGAAAGTTGATTCCATAGATTTAGTATTAAAACCATAATGGCATTCAATCAGGTAAATTCGTTAGAATTTAACGAAATTAAAGCCCAGATTAAAGATTACCTCAAAGGTCAGTCTCAGTTCTCTGATTATGACTTTGAAGGATCGTCTTTGACTGTCCTTTTGGACATTCTGGCGTATAACACTTATTATTCTGCGGTAAACGCAAACCTGATTGTCAATGAGAACTTTCTTGAGACCGCTGTTTTAAGAGAGAACGTCGTTAAACTGGCAAGAATGATTGGATACACTCCTAGGAGTGCAAGATCCTCTTTCATGCCCGTCAACATTAACGTACAAACTAGTTTTCCTTATCCAAGGACCGTTACTTTATCGTCTGGACTGGTATTAAACTTCACTGGTGACGATAACGATAACTTTGTCTTCTCGGTTGATTCTGATCAGACTGTATCTGTAGATAGTCTTTCTGGAATCGCAACATTTTCCAATTTAAATTTATACGAAGGCGTCTTTCTCACCGATACGTTTGTTAGAGACGTAACAGAAAGACAGAGATTTGTTCTTACTAATGAAAGTGTAGATACCACTACATTAAAAATTGAAGTTACTAGTGGAACTACAACCGAAGCATATCTTAAAGCTACTGACATCACAAAAATCAATGGTGAGTCGAAAGTCTACTTCTTAGAAGAATCTGAGTATGGCAGACCAGAGATTCTTTTTGGCGATGATGTTCTTGGCAGAGCTCTGCTTGATGGAGATGTTATTTCTGTCACCTATACCACTAGCAGTGGATCTGGTGCAAATGGTCTAACTGCATTTGATTTTATCGGAACCCTCAGAGATAATAACAGTGTTGCTATCACTAGTGGTGTTACCGTAGAATTGATCACAAACCCCGATGGAGGGGCAGATAGGGAGTCTACAGAGGCAATTAAGTTCTCTGCACCCAAGTTCTACTCATCGTTCGGTAGAGCGGTTTCTACGAGGGACTACGAGGTTCTTATTCCACAGATCTATCCTAATATCCAATCCATTTCAGCTTACGGTGGTGAAGAAGCAGACCCCCCTGAGTATGGAAAGGTATTTTTAGCAATCAAACCAAAGAACGCAGATAAGTTATCTTTGGCTGAAAAGAATAATATTCTCAAGAAATTGAGAGAATATTCTGTAGCAGCAGTAGAACCAAAGATTATTGATCCATCTGTTCTTTATATTGATCTAACTAGCTTTGTATACTTTAATCCAAACTTAACAAGAAGAACTCAAGCAGAATTGAAGAATATCGTTATTGCATCTTTGAATGCACTGAACGCTGGATCTGAGTTCAATAAATTTGGCGGCAAATTTAAGTATTCCAAGTTACAGAAAATCATTGATGATGCCGATGTTTCATTCACATCGAACATCACCAGAGTCTCAATGAGAAAGAATGTTTCTATTGAACTCAATGCAAGGGTCAACTACAAAATTTGCTATGGTAACAGAATCTTTGCCTCCTCTGATAATCCATCTGTAACAACTACAGGATTTAACCTTGCAGGTGACACAACAAATACATATTATCTTGAAGATGATGGAAAAGGAGAACTTAAACTCTTTTACATCAAAGAGACTGGAGAAAGGCAGTATACAGACGGTCTCTGGGGAACTGTTGATTATAATTTAGGAGAAATTGTAATCAATGACTTAATCATTAGCGGCACCCCATACACAACCAATCAGATTAGAGTAAACGCAGTTCCAAAATCAAATGATTTGATTTCACTCCGAGAAACCTATCTGACAATTGGCATAGATAATACAGTTATCAACGTTGTTGAAGACGTGATTAGCAGCGGTTCCAATCTTTCTGGAACTGGCGTCACAATTGAGTCCAGTTATAAGTAAAATCGACAATGCCTACATCTTCTTGGAAAGTTGGTTCGTGGACTACACCATCAACTCCCGTAACTGTTCCACCAGTTCCGTCGGAGGTTAGTCCTGAGTCTAAATCTCAGATTTCAGACCGCGTATTTTCTCAGTTCCCCTCTTTTGTAAGAGAGGACTATCTAGCTTTCATTGATTTTGTAAAGGCTTACTATAAATCGCAAGAATTAAAGGGAAATCCAACGGATATCATCCAAAACTGGGATGATTACTATAATGTTGACAGATATGCTTCCCTGGTCAAAGAGACCACTCTGATTTCTTCTCTTTCTGACTCTGCATCTGCAATTGACGTTCAGAGTACGAAGGATTTTCCCCAAGAAGGTTTAATTTTAGTAGATAATGAAATCATCTACTATAATGGCAAAGGTGCGACTACCTTTGAGAATTGCGTAAGAGGATTCTCTGGCGTAACCTCTGTTGGAACAACCGCAGAATTTAATTTTAGTGACACTGTTGCATCTGCACATGCAATTGGGTCTACAGTTGTCAATTTAAACAACATATTCCCACTTTACATTTTAGAAAAGTTTAAAGAGCAGTTTTTAGCAATTTATCCAAAGGATTTTTACGAAACGGTAGAGCAAAACGTTGTCGTAAAGAGAATTAAGGACTTTTATGCTTCTAAGGGAACAACTAGATCCTTCCAATTCATCCTTAGGACCATTTTCGGCGTCGAATCTGAAATTAAGTATCCAAGAGACAGGATTTTCAAACCATCTGACGCATATTACGTTTCTAGAGAAGTTATCAGAGCGAAAAAACTCTCTGGGAACCCATTAGAGTTGGTTGGGCAAGTTTTATACCAGCAAGACGATTCAACAGACTCAAATGTCAATTTTGCAAGAATTTATGTAAAGAGTGTTGTTGAAGTTTACACCGACGAAGGTATTGTTTACGAAATTGACGTAGATACCAATAATTCCGAAGGAACTTTTGTAACTCCATACAAAACGCTTCTTTCCTATGGATTGGGTGACAATGTTCTGACTGATACGATTGTAACCGTTGATTCTACGATTGGTTGGCCAGAGCAAAATGGTAGATTCCGTATTGAAGATGAAATTATTCAATATTCGGAAAAAACAGTAACTCAGTTTCTTGGATGCACTAGAGCGAGAGATAATACTTCCCCAGCAAGTCATATTGCTGGTCAATCAGTAATCGCAGCGTTCAAAGTATATGGATACTCAAACATAGATGGTTCAGAGATTACCATTTCCATGTTTGGTGGTACAAGAGGAATCGAACTCAATTCTGGTGGTAAGTATTACTTGCCAGACAGCAAAATTACCACTCCAGTATCTCCTGGTTTTGATAGTATTGATTCCGTTTGGGATTCTTTCATTTATAATGTTAGAAGAGCTTTCCGTGGAACTTCGATTACTCTTGGATCCCCAAATGCAAATGGCAGTGTCGTTGCTACAGTAACTACAGTAGAAGATCACAATTTAGTTCGTGACGACAAAGTAAAAATCCTGAATTGCCCAGAGGATATCTACAACTCTGAATTTAGTGTAATTGGTATTGGATCCAGCAAAACGTTCAATATTTTAATCCCACAAACTCCACAACAAGGGGTTAGTGTTGACTTTATTGCAACTAGGGAGTTCTCGTTTGGTAAGAGTGATTATAATAGCATTAATTCAAGTATTTCAAAGTTTACTTCTGATATTCAGAATACGTACAGATCTGATGATAATATCATTGTAGCCAGTAGTGGAATTCCTTCTCATAAAATTGGTCCCTTTGGTCCTAATGATTTGGTTCCAGGCAACCAAAGATATCTCAAGAGAATTCCTAGAGAACCACAAACTAAGAGCACAAAACAGTCTACGCCAATCGGGCAAATTGGTATTGGTGTAAACGGTGTCCCACTCTTCTCATATAAAGGGGAAGAAACTAAAAAGTTTGGTGGTCTTCTTGATATTGAACAAATAAATGCTGGTGATGGTTATGATATTACAAACCCACCTCTGGTTGAGTTTGAGGCAGATTATCAACTTGACAGAACATATCCAGCTGGATCTAGAGTAAAATGGAATGGAAACAGATACATTTCTCTTGACGCTGGATTAAGTTCCCCAGATGTATACCCAACTCATACTTCTGGTATTGTTTTGCTTGGAAATATTCGTTGGCAGTTTGAAGGAACTTCTGCAGAAGCTTCTGTTGATATTGATGGTAGAGTCATTAGTATTAACGTAACTAATGGAGGATCTGGATATACCTCCGAACCAATTGTAGCTATTATTGGCGGTGGAGCAACTCCAACCAATTCTGCTGCTGCAACTGCAACCATCACGAATGGTGTAGTTACCAATATTAACGTTACCTTCTCTGGTTCTGGATATACTTCAGTTCCAACGATTTCTATTACAGGTGGAGGTGGATCTGGTGCAACCGCTATCGCAGTTGTACGTGGACCAATCAAAGAGGTACATGTCACTAATCCAGGGTCTCAATATACTGTTGAACCAAACCTGACTCTTGTTTCTGGCAATGGCGCTGTAGCATACCCATCCATTCTTAATGGTAAGATTGAAAGTATCATTGTAACCTTCGGTGGACAAAGATATTATGGTCCTCCCGATGTGGTTATTGTTGGTGATGGTGTTGGCGCAACTGCATATGCTAATGTAGATCTTGTAAGAAATATTGTTACTGACATTGTAGTTACTAACAAGGGTATTGGATATAGTGCAGGTAAAACTGAGATCTATATTGTATATCCTGGAAGTGGAGCACAGTTCCAAACAAAATTAACAGAATTTACATATAACGAAGCTGCAAACGCAGCAGAAATGGGAGTAAACCCAAATACCTTTGTTCCAAGAAGAACATTTGACCATGCAAATGGAGCATCATTCCAAGGAACAAACTATTTGATTTATGGTGGTGAATATGGTCACATGTTCAACCCCAAAAACTTAAGATTCGTTCTTCAGGACAACATTAGCGACTCCTTTTCTGAATTAAGTCCAACTAAGCACTCTCCAATTATTGGATGGGCGTATGATGGACATCCCATCTATGGTCCATATGGATTCAAGGATGCAGAGAACAAGAGTCCATTTAACGAATATAAAGAATTAGTTTGTAGTTATCGAATTAAGAGTTCCAGAGTATCTCTTGTTGATGGTCTGACAGATCCCCTTGGAACTTTCATTGAAGACTATGAATATGTTGAAGGTCTTGGTGATCTTGATGAATATAATGGAAGATTCTGTGTAACACCAGAATTTCCAAATGGAACTTATGCATATTTCTGTTCCATCGACGGTGTAACAGGAAATCCAAAATTCCCATACTTTATTGGTCCAGAGTTTTACTCTCAAGCAAATGAAGTTAACTGGAATGGTAATGGTCTCCAAAAGAACTTCACTGAAGATGCAATTCGCTATAAAGGTCCATTTATCAATGTTGACAACTTAACAGTAAAGAGAAAGCAACTTGAAGATATTGAATTCTTCTATATTGCGTTAGAGGACACTACGACTATTATTACATTAGAAACTGGCGAGTTTATTCAGTTAGATGAAGATGGAATTGGTTACTTTGCATTCTATCCATTAATTAAGGGCAGTAAAGCAGATTCTCTCTTTGTCTCTTCAACTAACAAATATTCCTCCAATGGAATTGATCAATATTTCATTGAGGGAGGTGGAACTGGATATAAGGTAAACGATAGGCTAGTATTTGACGAAACCAATACTGGTGGATCTGGTTTAAGTGGAGTCATTTCTGCAGTAGAAGGCGTCCCAACATCTACATTAAATTATACTGTTGATGAAGATGATGTTACCACCGCAACAATAACCACCACTCAAAGTCACTATGTAAAGCAGGGAGATTTAGTTACAGTCTCCTTAGGAAACAATGACTATGAAAGAACTTTCAATGTCAAGGTAATTAATAATAAGTACAACTTCAATTACTTCAATTTACAAAGTGCCAAATTAATGGCAGAGTGGACCACTGCGACTTCTTATGATCAAGGAGATCTTGTTTTTAATGGAGTAAACGTCTATAGAGCAAAAGCAGCTGGAACCTCTGGTGCATCTGCCCCAACTCATACCAGTGGAACTGTAATCGATGGAATTGGTGGAGTTGAGTGGGAATATCAGAGAGTAAGAACCGATGGAAATCTATACCAGGGTGGTTGGGCTTCTATCACTGGTGGATCTAACTATTTGAATGGAACTTATACCGATGTTCCACTGACAACCAACGGTAATGGAAATGGTGGTAGAGCTACTATTGTCGTTAGCGGTGGAGCAGTAACCACAGTAACTATTACCAGTGTTGGGTATGGATATGAAATTGGAGATACTATTTCTGCCACTAACTTAAACCTTGGAAATAATTTAACTCCTTCCGCTGGATCTGGATTCACAATCACTCTCACAGAAGTAGAGAAGGAAATTGTGTTTAGATCCAATTCTTCTCATTATCTTAGAGTTGGTGATACAGTCAATATCAGTGGCATTAATCCATCCGCTTATGATAAAGCAGATTATTCTGTTGTTAGAATTGATAGCAATAGAAGATTTGTATGTAAGAGAAATTTTGCCACGGTTGTGGCTGCAATTGTCACCACTGCTGAGGTTTACGTTAAGGAACCACAGTTCCATTTTATTAATGGTCACAAATATAAATTTGATGTAACTGATTCTAGCAATAGTGGAAAGAGACTAACTTTCACTAAAGATCAGGAAAATACCGATATATTCAGCTATAAAAATATCTTTGATAGTGTCAATGATCCAATTACAGGAGATCAAGAATCCATTACTATTAGAATTGTGGATCTTTCCAGTGTTTTCTATTATTTTGATGTCAATGGAACTATTTCTGGATCATACTTCACTATTATCAATGATCCTGTTGTTGGAACCAATACAGTAACGGCAACTACAAATACAAGCATTAGTTATCAAATTAATTTAGAACCAGAATCTAATTACACAACAGCAAATAAAATTTCTTACATCACTAACTCCATTTACGCTAAGGGTGGAATTGGTAATATTACTATCGGTGATAATGGTAGAAATTATTCTTCCATTCCTGCTCTTGTTGGTTCTACAAGATCGGGTTCTGGTGCAACTGCAGTTGCTACTATTGCTGGTCCCATTTCTTCGGTTTCTATATCCAACCCTGGTTCTGGTTATAATTCAGCATCTCTACCAACGGCAGTTGTTAGTATGCCAGATTTCGTAGATTTAACTCTCACTGGAGTTCTCGGATCTTTCGTTCCAGATGAAATTGTCACATCACAAACTTCTGTAGGTACGCAAACTGCAAGGGGTAAGGTTATTTCCTGGACACCAGATACATCAACTTTAAGACTAAAACCACTTCAAAACACCACCACTGGTGCAGCAAACAAAGGTTATATCATGTTTACTAGTGGAAATTCCAATACAAATACAGTATATTCTTCAGATTCTCAAGCAAGCATTAGTGCTGTTTCGGGAACTCAAGCTACTGTAGCTGCTGTAATTCCTGCATCGGGTCCCAATGTTGGAACTCTGGAAAGTGTAACTATTACTGGAGTTGGATCTAATTATAGAACAGCACCTTCGATTATCCTCGACGATCCATACTACGGATCTGTAAATTCTGTTAATCTAACCAGTCAGAATAGCGGAGCATACACTACAGCACAAACAACTTGGACTGGAGTTGCTCAGAAGAGCGTTGCTCCTACTGGCGGTATTAATGCAACCTTTACTGTTGTTGTTAACATTGCAACAAATAACATTGATAGTGTAACTCCAGAGAACGGTGGTAGCACATATGCTCTCGGTGACATCATCACTATCTCTGGTGCCTCTGTGGGCGCTGTAGACGGCACAGACGACTTTACGGTGACGGTTAATGGATTATCCCATGCAAACCCAGCCACGACGGTTACAAAGATCAATGGTGCAATTGATTCAGTAACAGTAACCAATAGTGGATCTGGTTATCTATCCTCTCCTGATGTTGATGTTAGTGGTGGCAATGGAATCAATGCGATTCTTAACGCTGCAATTGTCAATCAAGGTGTAACTAGTATTTCAATTCAAGATGGCGGAGAGCAATTTGAAACTCCCCCTGTAATTAATATTTTACAGAGAACTGGAACTGGAGCATCTATTCTACTCAAGTCCAGCAACCTCGGAGAAATCGTCAAGATTGGTGGTGACAATATCACATACAATTATAGTCATGATAGAACTCTAAAACCAGAGTTAAACACAACATATAACTTACAACTCATTAGAACCCAAATTATTAATTACCTTGATGTTATTGATGGTGGTGCCAACTTTGTTGCTAAACCAACGATTGTTCTCGAAGGAAGTAGTGGATCTAATTTTGTTCTGAATCCAATCATCCAAAACGAAGTAATTCAAGAAGTAGAGGTGATTAATCCAGGTAGAGGATTCCTTTCTGCTCCAACAGTAAAAGCAAAAATTAGTCATAACTTTGTTGCTCTTCAGTCCAACAGTACAATCAACTTTGCATATGACGCAAAGATTCCAACTGGCACACAAGTAACTCTTAGACAGGTATATGGAACTCTTCCACAACCACTCCAAACTAATGTCGTTTACTATGCCATTGAAGATACTATTGCAAATGGATTAGGAAACAATCAAATTAGATTAGCTACTAGTCTCGCAAACGCTAATGCTGGAACTTTCATTGCCTTTACTACTCCACCAACTTTAGGAAACAATGGATTAGCCACATTTGTGTTAGACACGACTGATTTGGGTGATAATATCATTGCATATATGAAACCAGGAGAATTTGCTGTTGGGGAAATTCTTTATCAAGGTGCATCTAGGGCATCTTATACCGCTCGCGGTATCGTTAAGAATTGGGATCCTAAAGGTAGAGTTGTTAGTGTTGAAATCTTTGATGGTGAGTTTAAAATTGGCGAACCTGTATTTGGTGGAGAAACTGCTGCATTTGGTCAAATCCATGCATTTGACAGAGCAGATGCGGTCTTTGAAGTGTCGCCTATCAGTATTTCTGGTAACACTTGGGAAAGAACTACTGGTTTCTTGGATATTAATGAGCAGAGATTATATGATAGTAATAGATTCCAAGAATTTTCTTATGAGATTTCTTCCTCTATTAATATTAGTGAATGGAAAAATCCTGTAAAATTTGCAGCACACCCAGCTGGATTCAAAGTATTTGGATCTCAAATTGTAGAGACTGCAACCTTCAAATCATTTAGACCAAGACCAGTTAGAGATTATGTAACTAATGACCTTTATAACTGGTGGATTCCTGGAAATCCCCCACAAACCCTACAATCCTTCAATGGTTTAACTATATTCACACCAAAACCATCTGCACAAAACACTGGTAAACTTTCCACTATTACTAATTTTGCTCTTGGTAAACCAGATTACACAGCAGCAGTTCCAACAGAAGTTCTTTTGTTTGGTAGGCAGTTGCTTGATGTTCAAAAAATTCTGACATGTATCGTATATAAAATTGATAATGTAAACACCAGATCTATCGCTTTTGATGCTGGATCTGCTAGCGTTGTTGATACTGCGACAGACAGACTCACTTTAACCAATCATGGATTCGTAGATAACCAAAGAGTCGTCTATGATGCTGGTGGAGATAGGTTCTTAGATGCTAGAGATCTCATTGTTGCAAACATCGATTACATCACAGAAGAGGTAATTGGATATCTGGAAGCAAATTATCCATCTCTGACTGATGGTACAAAACCAGACTACGATAGATCCATTTGCGCTAGGGACACTAGACTTGTTCTGGCTGCTTGGGCAAATGACCTTCGTTACGGTGGTAACTCCTTCACTGTTTCTGCACTTGAGTCTTATGTTGGACAAACAGTATTAGTTGGCGATAGATATGGTGACGCCAGAGAACTTCTGAGAGCAAATAAAGAGTTTATTGCTGAGGAAGCAGTTGGTCGCATGTTAGACGACCCCATTGTTGGTATTTCTGCTGGATTTGCTGGTATTCCTGGTGGGGATCAAAATTGTATTGATGATATTATCGATATTATTGAGGTCATTGCATACAACGTTGCATATGGCGGAAATAGTGAGGTGTATGATGCAGCGAATCTTTATGTAACAGGGTCTCATGTTCAAGGTGAAGAAGATCAAACAAGAAAAGCATTTGAGATCGCATTGGAGCTCTGTGAGGATGTAATTCAAAACTATCCAATTACAGCTCTCTATACCCAAAAGACTCAGTTCATCGATAACAGCATTTCAACAGATCCTATTGGTTTTATTGCTGATAGAAACGGTGATGCATATAATCTTCTGCAATCCAACAAAACCTTCATTGCAAATGAGGCAGTTGAGCAATATCTAATTGCCAATCCATCATTTACCGTCCCAACTGGTAACCAAAACTGTATCGATGATGTTATTGATGTTATTGATGCGGTATCGAAGAACGTTGGATATGGTGGAAATAATCATACCTACGATGCTGCTTCCTACTATGTTGGAACAAGTCATATTGACAATGAAGAGGCAGAAACTATTGCAATCATGAATCTCGCAAGAGATATGTGCCAAAAGGCAATAAACAATGAAGTAATTACTGTACAGGGATCTCATGGATTAACCCAGACCACTGACAATACAATTACCGTTGATCTTGGTGGTTGTGCAGCTATTAAGTCTACAATTTCCACTCTCTTTGCTATTGTCACCACTGCTATCAATACAGATAGCATGGCACATGCAACTAGAACTGGTGGCGGGGGATATGTTAACTCCTGCCAGAATGTTGTTTCTTCGATGACAACTCTCTTCGGAATTTTAGATCAAGCGGTTGGAACAACTGGAAATCCAGGAAATCTTAATGGAATTACCAGAACAACACCAGCAAACGCAATTCTGCATATTGGTGGAGAAGAAGCAGAGACTATTGCTGCATACAACAAAGCAAGAGATCTTGCCATTCTTGCAATTGACAACAATCTTCCAATTGGTACGTATACTTCAATTGTTCCTGTTTCTGATCCATCTATTACAACTGTTTCAGGTGGATGTACAAATGTGGTTAGTGCAATCACAACATTGGCACAAATCCTTACTGATGGTATTGATAATCCAGGATCTATTCCAAATAAGGACTTTGGATTCTATCCAAACGTAAGAACTGGTGATCCTATTGGTGGACTTTCTGGAAATACTGCATATTACATCAGTGTCATCGACGCTGATACAATTGAGCTTTTAGATGCTCCAGGTGGAAGTGTTGTTGACATTACTGCTCTTGGAACTGGAAACGCTCACCAATTAACTCTATCCGTCGATGGAATTAACAATGAATTCAAACTCAGAAAGAATTCTGTAGATATTTCTACCGAAATTGGAAAGACTGCACAAAAGAGTCAATTGATTGTTTCGATCAATGGAATTATCCAAAATCCTGCAGGATTCAGTTTTGCAAATGATATCCTCACATTCTCGGAGGCACCTTTAGATGCTTCAGAGATGCTTATCATGTACTTTGATAAGGCATCCTACAATAATGACTTTGTTCTTGATACTTTCGGTGATGGAATCAAAGACTTTGATACTACTGATGGTTTGATTGCTGGTGCTGGATATACTGATGGAGTATACAATGCCGAACCACTTACCAATAAGAGAGGAAGTGGATCTGGAGCAACTGCAAACATCTCTGTGGTCGGCGGAGAGGTTGTATCGATTAGTATTGTTGATGGTGGATCTGGATACACCAATAACGATATTGTAAGTGCAACTTTAGCTGGGTCCCCAACACAAGAATTCCAAGTTGAAGTAAATGATGTCACTTTTGATGGAGTTGACACCACATTTACCGCTGAAGTTGGTGGAACACCATACAGTCTGCCTGCTAGTGATAACTTCTTACTGTTCTTGAACAGTACACTGCAAGTTAAAGGTACGGATGATTCTTATCTTTATACTGGTAGCAGTATTACCTTCAATGAAGCTCCATTGGGCAACATGGACTTCTATTGCTTCTACTTTGGTAAGTTAAATCTTCTTGATGATTTATCTCCATTCTTCGACAGCAATAAGAAGACATTCATCATTAAAGAGAACAGCAATCCTTTCTCCATCGAATCTGATGACCCAACTGTAGATGCATCTGGAAACCTCCTCATTTTCATCAATGGAGTATATCAGGAGCCTGGAGTTGCATATAACCTCAGAGGATCTCTTCTTGAATTCACAGAAGCACCTAGGTCTGGATCTGTTTGTGTTCTTTATTGTTATCTTGGATCTAATGATGATGTTCTTGTAGAAGAAACATTCAATAGTATTGATCCTGGCGATATTGTTAATGTTCAAAGTGAAGGAAGCGAAAGATTGCTTGCTAGCGTAAGTAGTTCAAATACAATTGATACTTATGAATACGTTGGTTTGAAACCAAATGTAGCATCCTTCAGTGCTGTTATTAGTGGCGGAAGAGTTGTAGCAGTGACTATTGTAGATGCTGGAAGTAATTATGAAGTTCCCCCATATTTGGTATTCACTAGTGGTGGAGGAGAAGGTGCATTTGCAGAAACTACCATTGATCCAAATACAGGATCCGTAACTGGAATTATCAACTTAGTTGGTGGAAATGGATATACATCTGCTCCCGATATTGTTCCATGCCATCCAGTATCCATTGAGAGGGCACAGAGAGATAGAATTGTTTCCAATAGCGTAGCTCTTGCAAATACATATCTTTCTGCTTCTATCACAGACACAGATACAACGATTACTGCTGAAAACGTACATTGGAATAGCAACCAACAAATCGGATTCTCTGATGATGGAGAAATCTTAATTCAAGTCTATAACGGTTCTGCTTGGACCGTTGAGAGAGTCCTTTATGGATCCAGAGATACTGTTGCAAATACTTTCACGGTTGCAACTAACGGTAGGGGATATGCTGGAACTGGTCCATCTACGGGGGTTGGACTTGCAAATACAATTGTAACTGGAACTTACAGTTCTTCTGGAACTGCATGTACAGTAACTACCTCTGGAAATCACAATCTTGTCACTGGAATGAGTATGTATCTCAAGCATACTTCTGGAGATGGTTTTGATGGAAGTTACACAGTAACAGTCACAAGCGCCACAGAGTTTACTGTGGAGTATCCATTCTCTAGAACTACATCTGGCAATATTTCCCTTCTCCCAGAGATTCGTTTTAGATCCTTATAAATAACTAGAAAGCTCAATTGGCATGGCATTAGTCACTGATAAATTTAGAATTTACGCTGCCGAAAGTTTCAGAGACACTCTTCTCAGCACGAATAGGGTGTATATGTTCATCGGTCGCGCAAAATCGTGGGGTTCTCCCGACAGCCCACCTACCAATGAGCCTGTTGATAGTTTTGAATACCACAGAGACTCTTATAGAGATTCTGTTGCATTTAAGAGAATTGACATTTCTGACACTTCTTTGGTTATTCCTAGAGTTGACTGGATTGATCCAGTAAATACCACTGGTGGAACTGGTAAAGTATATTCTATGTACAAACCAGACTACGCTCCAGCAAAAACAGCCTCAAATGGTTCATCTAGGTTGTATGACTCGAACTTCTATGTAATGAATAGTCAATACAACGTTTATAAGTGTCTGTATAACGGTCAATCTCCAGATTATCCTAGAGGTCGTCCTTCTCTGGTAGAACCAACTGGAACATCTACCACTGTTATTGAGACTGGCGACAGCCCTGGAAACTATTCGTACAGATGGAAGTACATGTACACCATCGATGCGGATAACATTTTGAAATTTGTTACTTCTGAGTTCATTCCAGTAATTACCAATTCTCTCGTACAGTCCGCTGCAAACGAGGGTGCTATCGATACCATCGTAATTGAAAATGCTGGTACTGGATACAACAATGGAACATATACCAATGTTCCTGTTCGTGGTGATTGGCAAAAGAACGGAGGCACTCAAGCATATTGCACTGTCACCATTGTTTCTGGATCTATCACTTCGGTCATTATTACTTCCGCTGGTAGTGGATATACCTTTGCAACTGTAGACGTTGCGTTAATCCCTAACGTTGGTAGTGGAACATCTGCAAATCTGGATGTAATCATTCCACCTAACGGTGGTCATGGTAAAGATGTTGCCAGAGAACTTGGGTCATATCGCCTGATGTTCTCCACCAAATTGGAAACCACCAATGCGTTTGTTGACTTTCCAAATGATTTAACATACAGAAGAATTGGTATTGTTCTCAATCCATATGATTACAATACTACAACAGTCTCTAACCAAAACACCAGATCTGGGGTTAGAGCCATCAAATTCCCTCAATCTGGAACTGGAACTCCAAGTGGAAACTTTGCACCTGGAGACATCATTACACAAGCAAATACAAATGCTAAGGGATTTGTAGTTTCATATGATTCTACCACTAAGACACTGAAGTATGTTCAGGATTCTGTAGATGGTGTGTATCAAGGAAACGTAGTTGAGTTTTCTGGATCAAACGAGATTACATCTGATTCTGGAATTACTGGAACCCCAGATTCGACTTTTGGTACTTCATCTATCCCAGTGTCCCAGATCACCATCGGTGTTTCTGTATATGAATTGGGCGTTTCTTTTGTTGCTGGTTATGCAAATGAAGAAATTGAAATTAATTCTGGAGAAGTCCTCTACATAGATAATAGAAATCCGATCACTAGATCGGCGGACCAAAATGAAGAGCTCAAAGTAGTAATAGAATTCTAAATGGCACAGAATACTAACCTGAACATCGCCCCTTATTTTGACGACTTTGACTCAGATAAGGGGTTTCTAAAAGTTCTTTTTAAGCCAGGATATCCTGTTCAAGCTAGAGAACTGACGACTCTGCAGAGTATCCTGCAGAATCAGATTGATTCGTTTGGGCAAGGTGTATACAAGGAAGGTTCTATGGTGGTTCCTGGTGGAATCACACTAAACAATGAACTGCCAATTGTCATCATTCAGAATAACTATTTGAACCTGGATGTTGAATTATATAGAACTGCTCTTGATGGAAAAGTTATTAAAGGATCCACATCTGGAGTCAGAGCACGGGTCAATTTCTCCATCTCCGCTGCTACTTCGGAGAGAGGTAATATTTCTTTCTACGTCACATACTTACAAAAAGCATCTGACAATACAACAACCACTTTCACTAACGGTGAAGTATTGACATGCGAAGAGGATGTAACCTATCAGTCAACTACCATTTCTGCTGGTACACCTTTAGCACAACTTTTAAATTCTAACGCCAACTCCAAAGGATCTACTGCTAATATCAGTGCTGGTGTTTATTTTGTTAGAGGGTATTTTGTACCAGTTCTTCAACAAACTGTTATTCTTGATCAGTACGGAACGACCCCAAGTTACAAAGTAGGTCTGAAGGTAGAAGAGAGACTCATCACTGCAGATGAGGATGATACTCTCTATGACAATGCAATTGGTAGTACCAACTTCTCTGCTCCTGGTGCAGATAGATTTAAAATTAATCTTACTTTAGTCAAGAAAAACGTCACAGATCCTAATGCTGCTGACTTTATCGAACTTCTTAGAACAGATGTAGGTAAGGTACAGAAGAAAGTTGTTAGAAGTGATCTTGGTTTCATCAATGAAGTTCTTGCAAATAGAACAAGAGAAGAGTCTGGGGATTATTACGTTAAGAAGTTCTCTGTAGATGTAAGAGAGAATCTTGACAATGGTTTCAACAATGGTGTTTTTGCTGCTGGTGCAGTAACCGCAGATGAAAATACTGCATCGGAAGATAATGTAGCAGTTCAACTTTCTTCTGGTGTTGCGTATATTTCTGGTTTCAGAACAGAAAGACAATCCACATCGTATAAGGATGTAGAAAAACCAAGAACTTTTGTCGGTCAAGATAACCAAGCAATTACCGCTTCTTTCGGTAATTACATCTATCTTGATAATGCATATCAAGCTCCAACTTTATATGAAGAGATTGATCTTAGGGATGAAAGAGTAACCACACCTGGAACTCCTGTTGGCACCATTATTGGAAAAACAAGAGTATATGGATTCTCATATGAAGATGGTGATAGAGATACATCCAGCACTCTTTATAGATTAAACGTTGCGGATACAACACTCTATACAAAAGTAACCACAAACAGCGTCACTTGGACTGCTGGTGATTATCTTGTAGGTGCTACTTCTGGTGCAACTGGATTTGTTGCAACTGGTTCGGGAACAACAGGTTATCTCTATGGAGTGAATGGAACCTTCGCTGCTGGTGGAGAGGTTCTGCAGAAGAATGGATCTACATTTGCAACTGCTACCGCTGCATATGCATATAGCTTTACTGATGTAAAGTCCTTAACTGGTGGTGGTTTTACTGGAGACACTGTTCTTGATGTCAAGGTTGCCCTTCCTGCTGGTGGTCCAATCCTCTCTGGTGTTGCTGGAGGAAACGCTACCGTAACCGCAACTTTGTCCAACTTTGTGTCCCAACTTAGAATTAATGATATCATTGAATTTTCAAACAATAACGAAGCACACAAAGCAAAAATTACTGCTATTACTGATAATTATAACTTTAATATCACTCGTTTGGGATCTACCACTCTTGCTAATGGTTCAATTACTAGCTCCATTGTAAGAACTAGACCAGAAATCAAAGAAACTAATCGTAGAACTCTTCTGTCTACCATCGGTCAGACAGCAATCAAAAATACTAATAAGAACAATACAATTGCTCCTTCTGGATTCTTTAGAAAGAGCTACACTGGAATTTCAGTATCTTCTGGTTCCTTCAGTTTGACCGCTGGTACAGGTCTTCAGTTCAGAGATGCAACTGACGCCGACGACTTTATGATTGTAGTTACCGCTGGTGGCGGTACAATGCCAACGGGAACTATCGTTACTTATGGTGGATCATTAACCTTCAGTGCTGCCTCTGGGGCACAGTCTTCGGTTACCGTAAGTTCTTTAGACAATGCAGTAACCGCCGTTGAAGTTATTGCTACCGTATTCCAAAGTGATAGATCTGCGAAGGTCAAGACAACAGAAAGGATGAAGATCCTTAAGATTGATGATACAAATGGATCTGCAGTAAACGGTCTCACCCAATCCTTAAATGGATATGGTTATAGAGTTGATGATGCAGCAATTTCTCTTGGGTGTGCTGACGTATTCAAGATTAAAGCAATCTACGAATCTAATGATGATCAAGATCCAATTCTTCCAAGTTTCCAGTACACTAACTTGACTGGAACTCTTCAAATTGATGAAATCATCACTGGTACTACTTCTGGATCTAGAGCTAGAGTCGTTTCGCTTGACAGCAACTACGTCTACTTTATTCCAGTAGAAGATGACAAGTTTAGCGATGGGGAGAATATCACTGGTCCAAATTCGACACTGAAAATCGTAACTGGTTCTGTCGTCAATGGATCTAAGAACATCACAAATAGCTATGATCTGGATAATGGTCAGAGAGATCAGTATTACGATTATTCTAGAATCGTAAGAAAGCAAGGATATACCGCACCAACTCATAGAGTTTTTGTTATCTTTGATAGATTCTTAACCACCAGTGGAACTGGATTCTATACCGTTGATTCTTATCCAGATTCCGAGTATAAGGAGATTCCTTCTTATAATGGAACTGCACTTAGAGATACCATTGACTATAGACCAATTGTCCCAGCAAACCTTAGTGGATCTGGTTCTAGAACATCTCCATACACTTTAACTAGTGGTGGATTGCTTGATTTCAACAACCGAGATTTCACTGGAAACTTAGTTGGTCTTCCTGGTCAAAGTGACACTACAATTATTAGCTATGAGCATTATCTTGGAAGAATTGACAAGATTTTCCTCAATAAGGATAATGTAATTCAGATTGTCAAGGGTTCTCCTTCTGAGACCCCAGTTCAACCAGAAGACATTGATGATGCAATGCTTTTGGCAACAATTACATACCAACCTTATGTCTTTGATGTTGATCAAGATGTAAGTATTGTAGAGACCAACTTTAGAAGATATACATTTAGAGATATTCAGAGACTTGATGAGAGAATCAAGAATCTCGAATATTATACTCAACTCTCCTTACTTGAGAGTGAAACTGCAAACATGACTATCAGAGATACAAGTGGTCTCGATAGATTCAAGAATGGTTTCATTGTTGATAACTTTGCAAGTCTCGCCACTAGCGACACTCTGCACCCAGATTATAGAGTTTCTGTAGACTTTGAAAGAGGCGAACTTCGTCCTGGTCACTACACCACCCAAGTTCCTCTCGTACCTGGAACATCTTCTACCAATATTAAGCAGACTGGCGATATCGTCACACTGCCATTCACGGATAAGCTTCTTCTTGAGCAGTCCTATGCTTCTGGTGTCGAAAACGTAAACCCATTCAACGTTTTCACTTACATTGGCGATATTAAGTTATATCCAGAATCGGATAACTGGGTAGATACAAAAACTCTGTCTCCAATCAAGGGTCCAACCTTAGAAGGTAACTTCCTCACGACTGTTCGTGAATATAATGCCGATCAGAATGGATTCTCTCCTGTACATTGGAATTCTTGGCAAACAACCTGGACAGGTACTTCGACATCCACTTCCGAGTCTAGAAGCGGTGGTGGTGGCAAAGGTGGTGGAAGACAAGAAATTAGAACCACCACAACCACAACTACAACTACCAGACAGACTAGAACTGGTATTCGTTACAGAGTTACTCCTGTTATTGAGCAGCAGTCACTTGGAAACAGACTCGTTTCTGTTGAGCACATCAACTTCATGCGCTCCAGAAATATTGATTTCACCGTACAAAAACTCAAGCCAAGAACGAAGTTCTATGCTTTCTTCGATGGAATCGCTATTCCAACTGCAAACATCACACCAAAGATCATTGGATTGACCAAAGATCCTGCAGTTGACTCTAAGACAAACAACATTCCATTCCAAATTGGCGAAACTGTAACTGTCAAGGATGCCAATGGCAACTTCAGATTCAAAGCAAGAGCAACCACTCCAAACGAAAACTACAGTATCAATCCCTTAGATGGATCCGATATTAGTTCTGTAAATGACTACACATCCAACCTTGGGTTTGTAAATATTGACACCAAAGCACTTGCAGATCAAGCAAAAGGAACTTACTACGGTTCGCCAAAACTTAACGATTATCTTGTTGGTTCTACCTCTGGTGCAATCGCTAAGGTAACGGATAAGTCCCTCATTACAGACGGTTCTGGTAACCTTAGAGGTAGTTTCTTTATCTCCAATCCAAACGTAGCTGGAAACATCAAGTTTAAGACTGGAACCAGACTCTTTAGATTGACCGACCAAACCGATGACAACCGAGTAACTGGAAAGTCAGATTCTTCTGCTGAAGCAGAGTTTACTTCTTCTGGTCTGCTCCAAACTCAACAGGAAACTCTTATTTCTGTAAGAAACGCAAGAGTCACTTCTGAGGAGTTAAGACAAGAAAGAACTCTCGTCAGCACATCTTCTAGCACAAGCACTAGATTTGTTGACCCACTTGCACAAACCTTCCTTGTTGATGAGGCTGGTCTTGAGGGTGGTGTATTCCTGAGCAAGGTTGATCTGTTCTTCCAAACTAAGGACTCTGAAATCCCAGTTTCTTTGGATATTAGAGTTGTAACCAATGGAACTCCAACTCAGATTATCGTACCTTTCTCCAAGGTAGTTAAGCAACCAGCGGAAGTCTTCACTTCCGAAGATGCATCTACACCAACAACATTTACATTTGAATCTCCCGTATTCATTCCATACAGATCCGAATTTGCTCTTGTTCTGACTTCCGATTCTAATAATTACAAGACCTTCATCTCTATTCTCGGTGAAGATGCTATTGATGCTGCTCACGCTGGTGAGAAGATCTCTGAACAACCATATATCGGTGTTCTGTTCAAATCTCAGAACGCTTCTACTTGGACTCCTTCCCAGTTTGAAGATCTGATGTTCAAGATCTATAGATGTCAATTTACACTTCCAAATACATCTGCACCATCTAGACTTATCCTCAATAACGCTCAGCTTGGTGAAGGCAATGGTGGATATCTGCGTCTCCTTCCAAACACCTTCCAGTTAACAAGTGGAAGCGATGAAATTAGAGTATTCCACTCTAATCATGGTATGCAGTCTAACTCCAACTATGTAAAAGTTCAGAACGTAATTTCTGAAGTTGCAGATACGGCTCTAAATGGAGCATTCGGAACAACTGCTACTCAAATGACTCTTGATGATGCATCCGAGTTCCACACAACTATCGGTGGTTCTGCAATCAGCAATGGCAACCCAGGATTCTTAAGAATTCTTGGTGAAGAAGAAGATGGAAGTGGAGACGAAATCATTGCATATTCTTCTATCGCAGGTAACGTTGTTACCGTCGCAACTAACGGGAGAAACTGGAGCAATGGTTCTGGAACTTCTACTGGTCTCGATCATGCAGATAACGCTATTGTTGAGTGCTACAACCTCGCTGGTATCCCACTGACAAAAATTAATACCACACATAATTCCAGCACTGGCGGTCTCATCACCATCAATAGCCCACACTCCTATAAGTTAAAGGTAACTGGAGTAAACGCTGGCAAGTCGATCAGTGCTGGTGGTCCAAACATTCTGGTTTCTCAGAATATTCCTTGGGATGTTCTGACTCCACAAATCCAGTCTCAAGTACAGCCAGAAACTTCTCTGGTAGCTCGTGTTCTTGGAACAAGTGGAACTTCCTCTGGTCCTTTCCCATCTGGGGTAACTGCAGAGACCTCCTTTGTCAAGGACACTACTTACAGTGAAGTAACTCTCGGTGAACTGAACTACTTTACTTCTACAAAACTCATTGCCTCTGAGTTGAATGAAATCAACAACATGAACAGTGAGAAATCATTCACTATGGAAATTGATCTTGGTTCTGAGAGAGACAACCTTTCTCCTGTCATTGACCTTGAGAAGTGCTCAATTATCACGTCGGCAAACGTCTACAACAATGCAACTCCATCCAAGTCTGTTGGTGGAGAATGCGTAGCAAATTACATCACTAGACTTGCTAGACTCGACAATAGCGCAACCGCTCTGAGAGTTATGATCTCTGGTAACGTCTTCACTCAATCCAACATTGTTGTAATGTACAAGCTCATACCAGTTGGTTATGGTGGAAACGTTGATGATCTTGACTTTGAGTTCTTCAATACCGATGGAAGACCAGATGCAGGAATCATTGTTCCACAAAACGATCCTGGAATCTTTGATGATTATGAATACACAATCGAAGATGTAACAAACTTCGACGCATTCCAAATCAAGATTGCCCTCACTGGTTATCAGCAACCATATATACCTAGAGTTAAGGATCTGCGAGCAATCGCACTGGCATAATGAAGGATGAATATATTGAACTCATTCCTGTCGAAGGTCACACTAACCTCGGCAGGGATGAGACTTCTAATGCAATTATCAACACCGATAATGCAGGATACGAAGCGTATATAAAGGCAAGAGAGGAAAGGAAGAAAAAAGATAGAGAACTTAGCGAGTTGAAAGATGAAGTCAGGGAGCTAAGAGATCTACTGAAGAGTGTCATCTCTCAACTGGATAAATAGCAATGAGCTAAATAATATAAGGAATTCTTTAGAGAATGGCTTCTGCAGTATCCAATCTTTTGATCTATCAAGGTGCCGATTTCATTACCGATTTTACGGTAGAGAATGATAACGGGACTATGTTTGATTTGACTGGATATACAGTGGCTTGCAAGATTAAAAAACATTATACAAGCAGCACAGCGGTTACCGTTACTGCTGCAGTTTTGAATCCACCAACCGCAGGTCAAGTACAATTATCTCTAGGGAACACTGCCACTGCTGCTATGAAGGCAGGCAGATATGTTTATGACGTTGTTATTACTTCCACAACTGGTCAGAAGACTAGAGTTCTGGAAGGTACTGTAAGCGTTCTAGAGGGAGTTACACTCTAATGGCAAGACTTAGATTCGGGGACCAATCAGTTCCAAGAGTAACGAGAGTCGCTGCTGGTGGCGGAGGAGGAAGCGTAGGTGGTCTCTCCGACGTTGATCTTACAGATACTTCTCAGGGCGGTTTGAATGACGGTGCAGTCTTAGTATATGACCAGGCAAATAGCAAGTTTGTTGCAACTAACGTTTTAAATAACATCACGATCAACGGGGGTTCGTTCTGATGGCATCATCCATCCTCATTAAAAGAAGTACAGGCACAGTAGCGCCAGGTACTATTACATACGGCGAATTAGCCGTAACTCAAAGTGGCACTGGTACTCAAGCAAACCAAGGTGACCGTCTATTCATCGGTGACAATAATGGTGCCGCGCAGGTAGTTGGTGGTAGATACTTCACCGACATGATGGATCATGTCCATGGTGTTCTAACCGCCGATTCTGTTGCTATCCTCGATAGTAATTCTAAGATTGATAATTGGTTAGTTGATGACATTCAACTCAACGCCAATGTCATTACAACTAGCACTACGGATACCGATCTTGTTCTTCGTGCCAATGGAGTTGGGAAACTCGTCATCGAAGATGGACAAGAACTTGAGTTTGGTACATCTGGAGACGTAGAATTTGTCTACACTGATGCAGATGGCGCATTAGATATCAAGCGCGTAACAGGAACCCCCGACCTGCGTATCGCTGATGATATGCGTATCTACTTCGGTAGCAACAAAGATGGCGGCATTCGTTACGACGAGACAACTCTGGATAAAGTAAGAGTTGACGGAGCAGACTGGGAGTTTGACAATGGAGTGGCAGTCAAGTTATCTGACACTACAGCTTCCA
>Ga0181591_10000844_pt1 | contig 25690 bp, 21 predicted proteins | sample 071ome_33_FD_133757 | JGI IMG/M metagenome (GOLD analysis project Ga0181591, IMG submission 133757) | Coastal salt marsh microbial communities from the Groves Creek Marsh, Skidaway Island, Georgia - 071412AT metaG (megahit assembly) | ecosystem: Environmental > Aquatic > Marine > Intertidal...
GAACGCCAGCGCCAGAGGGCCACGAGAACGCTGCCAATCAGGCAGTGGTAAACGGCACTGATCGCACACGGAACCGGGGCAACGGTTTCAGGGAAGTGCCCTTTTGCGAGAGTTGCCCCGAGCCCCGAATTCTGCATGCCGACTTCGATGGATATCGTTCGCGCATTTTCTTCCCGCAGCCGGAATAGTTTCGCGACGAGATAGCCGAGTCCGAATCCGCCGAGGTGAAGGAGCATGGGAGCGGCAAGGAGTCGCCAACCAGATCCGAGAATCACCTCTCGCTGTTGTCCGATGATGCTGGCCACGATGAGGACAATTGCCACCACTGAAACAAAGGGGGAGAAAGGACGGACCGCTTTTCCAAATTTGGGCGAAAACTGATTCAGGATAAGGCCAAGTGTCACTGGGACGAGAACCACCTTCACCGTGCTTTGGAAGAGGCCGACTGCATCGACATCAACGAGCGTTCCCGCATACCATTTCGTCAAAAGCGGGGTCAGCAGGATCGCCGCGAAAGTAGAGACCACCGTCATCATGACGGAAAGAGCCACATTCGCCCTCGCCAGGAAGGCGACCACATTGGATGCCGTACCGCCCGGACAGCAGGCGACAAGAATCAGCCCGACGGCAAGCATGGGATCGATCTCATCGAGGGCGAGCATTTTCCCGATCCCCCAGCCGAGCAGTGGCATGATCACAAATTGGCAGAAGACACCAATCACGCCCGCTTTGGGCAGGTTGGCGACGTCGCGAAAATCATCGAAGGAAAGAGTGAGTCCCATCCCGAGCATGATTACTCCTAGCCCGTAAACGATGAATGGACCTTGAAACCAGGTGAATAAATCAGGATAGAATAGCGCGAGGCCGCTACAGATCGTGATCCAGAGCGGAAAGGCGTTCGTGAGCCTGGAAAAGAGTTTGCTCATTGTCGGCCAGAGAACATTTTCTAACCGCCCCGACAAGGCTAAAGTGGCATCACAATTCAGTCACAATCAGCGCGAGTTGATCGAGCCCGAGACCGTAGTAGCCATCCACGCCGACAGGCACTTTGCCGTCGATTGTGATCACGGCTTTATTTCCGCCCTCCCATTTACCGTAGGTATCGGACTCGTAGCTGTCCTCGGGGTCGGTTCCTTCGTCCGTGAGCTTATGAAAAATGACTGTCATCGAGCGAATTGCGTTTTCGCTGGTCGCCTTCAGTCCGCCGACGACATACCCGTTTTTTGCGACTACCCGCCGCCGTTTTCCTTTCTCAGCACCTGCTGCCCTCGGCAGTCCGTCGAATGTTTTGCCCGATTGGGTTCGGAAGAGGGGAACGTGGATGTCGGTGGAAAACATTGTGTCATCTGTAGTTTTCCCCCTTGCGTATGGGGCCTGCGCCCCTACGTTCCCGCGAAAATTTCCTTATATTATGAGCACACGCAGAGTTCTCGTCGCTGATCCCATTGCTGACCGCGGGATCGAACTTCTCCAAGAGGCTGAAGGCATCGAAGTTGATGTTCGCACCGATATTGGAGCCACCGCTGATCGGGCTGAGCAGGAAAAAATGCTGGTGGAGTTGATTTCGAATTACGAGGGCCTGATCGTCCGTTCGGGAGCCCAGGCTACCGCTGCTGTGATTGAAGCGGGATCCGGAACCTTGCGCGCCATCGGTCGTGCGGGAGTCGGGGTCGACAATATCGATATCCCAGTCGCTACCAAGCATGGTGTCGTCGTGATGAATACGCCGGCGGGAAATACGATTTCCACTGCGGAGCATGCTTTCACTCTCATGATGTCGCTCGCACGGCACATTCCGCAGGGACACCAGTCCGTTGTGGAAGGGCGTTTCAAAGAGGGGCGCAAAGCCTACAAGGGAGTCGAGCTCTACAACAAGACGCTTGCGATTCTCGGCATGGGACGCATCGGTGGAGAGTTCGCTCGTCGTGCCATGGGCTTCGGCATGCGAGTTCTTGCGTATGATCCTTATCTCGCCGCGAGCAAGGCAAAGAATATGCGTGTCGAACTTTGCGAGACAGTCGACGAAGCGGTGAAGCATGCTGATTTCATCACGCTTCATATGCCGAAAACACCGGAGACAACTCACCTCATCAATGCCGACCGCATCAAGCTGATGAAGCCAGGAGTTCGTATCGTGAACTGCGCTCGTGGAGGTCTCATCGACGAGGCTGCTCTGCTCGAAGCAATCAAGGAGGGGACCGTTGCCGGCGCCGCTCTCGATGTGTTCGAGGATGAGCCGCCATCTGCAGATTACGAATTGCTCTCTCGCGAGGAAATGGTCTTCACCCCGCACCTCGGTGCCTCGACAGAAGAAGCGCAGGAAAATGTCGGAATTCAGATCGCCGAGGCGATACGAGATCGACTTCTTTCCGGCTCTGTCGTGAATGCGATCAACATGCCGAATCTCGACGAAGATACGCTCAAGGAAATTGGGCCGTATCTCAGCCTCGCAGAAACGCTTGGAAAATTTGCGAGCCAAGTCGGGCCGAAGCAACCCGATTCCTTCCGGGTCGATTACGTCGGCACGGTCAGCGACATCGACACCACACTGGTGACTCGTTCGGCGCTCAAAGGATATTTGGAAGATGGACTGACTTCCGGATCCGCAAACTACCTCAACGCCCCGGCTCTGGCCGAAGATCGCGGTCTGCAGGTGACCGAAAGTCGCCCTACAGAGGCTTGTGACTACACGGATCTTCTCAGTGTGAAGGTTGGAAACGACGATGACTCTGTGATTTTGGCAGGAACCTTTTTCGGTAACCAGCCACGCCTCGTTCGCATTCGAGATCACAGCATCGACGTGAATCCGGAAGGATGTCTGCTCATTTTTGAAAACACAGACGCTCCCGGTGTCGTAGGTGCACTTGGCCAGATTCTCGGCAAGCACGGCATCAATATCGCCAACATGTCGCTGAGTCGAACTCAGGTCGGCGGTAAAGCACTCAGTGTTTTAAATGTCGATACGGAGATTGGCGAAGAAGTGATCGAGGAAATCCTCGATGTCGAAGGGATCCAGAGCGCGCGCTCCGTGGTTCTGTAGGCCTACAGGGACTGCACCTTAATCCGCGTCGTTACCTCTTGTCCCGTTCGTTGATCGCGGGCAACGACTTCGTGTTCACCCGGCTTGAGAACGAGCCAGCGCCGGTCGCTCTCTGTTTCGATAGTCAGACTGGGGCTGCTCCACTCGATTTCTTCATTTCCGCTTCCGGCGATTTTGAGGGGAAAGCGGCTTCCGTCCCCGGGAAGGTCAGGATCGAGAAAGGCGACTGTTCCTTCCAGCGGACTGATGATGCGGAAGGGAGGGGGAGATTCGTTCTCCCGGATAGGCATCAGTGCCGCCAGGTCTCGCAGGTCGTTTGCTTCACTTCTCCACCAGTTGGAGTAGTCGGAGGAAAGCAGGGTTTTTCCGGACTCGTCGTATTCGTCCGGGGTCGCCGATTCTGGAAGAGACTGATTCACGAACCACTCTTGGCGCAAGCGATGATCTGGGAGGGAGGCAGTGGACGGCGGAGTTTTTCCGTTGAGTTCATCAACCTGGATCGCGATGGCATTGGCTGGCTGAGCATACCAGCCGGGCTCGTTTTCACGATGCAGGCGAATCATCACTTCCCGAAAAATGGGAGCGGCTCCCATCGCGCCGGAAACTTTATTGAGGGGGCGATTATCAAACCGTCCTACCCAGACGCCGACGGTGTAGGCCGGAGTGTAGCCGATTGTCCAGTTATCGCGAAAGTCAGTCGAGGTGCCGGTTTTCGCCGCGCAGCGGAAAGGCAGATTCAGAGGAGAGCGCAATCCAAAGGCCTCGGCCCGGGCGCGTTGGTCGGAGAGAATGTCAGCAATCAACCAGGCTGCGTCAGGATCGAATCGCTGTGTTGCCTGAGGAGAGGGGGCAGAGTTCTTTCGGTTTAGTCGAAATGGTTTCCATTCACCGAGCCTGGCGAGGCAGGCATAGCCATTAGTGAGTTCGAGAAGGCGGACTTCTGCGTTGCCGAGGGTGAGCCCGAGGCCGTATTCGGTCGCGTCCTTGGCCAGGCTTGTGAATTGAAGCTGTTTTGTCAGGGTGTTGTGAATCAGTTCCGGTCCGCCCATTTCATCGAGCAATTTCACGACGGGAACGTTCAGGGAATTCGCAAGGGAATGACGGATCGAAACAGGGCCGTGAAACTGGCGGTCGAAATTTACCGGTTGGTAGGTGCCGGTCGAAGTGACATATTCGATCGGCGTGTCGGCGAGAATGTTCGCAGCAGTGTATCCGCGCTCGAGGGCGAGCAAGTAGGTGAATGGTTTCAGAGTCGATCCCGCTGATCGGGGAGTCCATGCTCCGTTGATCTGGCCAGCGCGTGAAGAAAAGAAAGAGCGCGAGCCGGTCAATGCGAGAACGTCTCCGGTTGAGTTTTCGATCACCACGACAGCAGCCTGAAGGTCGTTCGCTTCATTCGACTGATGGGCGAGTCTCGCGAGATTGGCCGAGACCGCCGACTCGACAAAGCGTTGCAGCGGGAGGTTGAGAGTGGTTTTAACTCTTTCGCCGGCCTCAGATGCAACGGTGACTGTGTCCGAATCTAGATCGCGAATCAGGTCAACGAAATGCGGCGCATGGAAAGTCTGAGCGGGTCCGGGGAGAAAGCGCAAGTTCTCTTGTTTTGCTGCATTAAATTGTTGTTGTGTTAGGAATTGTTCCTCGGCCATGCGCCGCAGGATCCATGCCTGCCGGAGTTGAGCGCCTTCCAGATTTCTCCACGGATTGAGCCGAGATGGCTTGTTGGGAAGGCCGGCCAGCAGGGATGCTTCGGCGGCGGAAAGATCGTTCATGGGTTTGCCAAAATATCCGAGCGCCGCGGCACGGGCTCCGGTGTATTGGTTTCCGTAAGGCAGACGATTCAGGTAGGCCGTGAGGATGGACTCCTTATCGGCAAACATTTCCAGTTTTCTAGCGGTGAAGATTTCGATGAACTTCGTTCTAAAGGATCGAGGTCTCGGTTTGGAATAGAGCTTCACAGTTTGCTGTGTAATGGTCGAAGCACCGGAGACAAATCGCCGTTTTGTCAGGGCATCGAAGGCGGCCCGACCCATTCGCAAAGGATCAATCCCATTATGAGAAAAGAAGCGGGAGTCCTCTGCCGCCAGCGTGGCATCGATGAGAACCTGAGGGAATTCGTCAAACTTCGCTGGATCGTTGGCACGAAGCTCTCCGTCGAGTAGGCGTCGCACCGGCCGTCCTTCGCGATCGACAAAGAGCAATCCCTGTGGCGGCGACGAGACGATTCCCTCGGGGAGAGGAAAGAAAAGCGGAACGATGTAGAGCAGGCTTCCGAGAGCGATCGCAAGAATCGCGATGGAGCAGAGAGTCTTACGCTTCCAGTTCATCCCCCAAGATCGGAATGTGGATTACGGAATCTGAACAGCCGCGACTTTGCCGGACGACAAATCGCGAGCAGCCGCGTGGATTCGACCTGTCCCGCTGAGTCCGAAACGCTGTGGCTCATACATGGCTTCGATCTTGGCTGGGGGGGCGGTGACTTCTCCCGGCGCAACGACCCTTGCGAGGTATTGCAGGGAGTAATCTCCGGAACGGTAAACGCTGTCAGCAAAGAAAAGAACCCGGTTCTTTTTGATCTCACGATAGCTCGCGTAGAGACGGCGTTTCTGTTTCTCCTGATTCACCTTTTGCGTGGCTTGGGTTTTGAAGGTCGGGTTTACCGCCTCAAAAATAGCTGGCAAAGCGTCGTCGATCGCGAGGTAGGTTTCCATTTCGTTGGGAATGTTGATGTCCAGGGTCACTAGAATGAGATCGCCAACGCGGAGGTCTTTAGCGGGAGCAATGTTGCCATCTGTGTTTACTTTTTCGTAAGTGCGTTCGATCGAGAAGCCGTTGTTCTCCGGCTCAATCGGCATGAGGGCTGGGCGGGTCTCTACGGTCATAGTTGCGTAGACTGGCGACGATCCCTTCGGGTCAATTTTGAGTGCGTCAGGCTGCACACTGCCGTCGAAAGTGAAAGTCGCGGCGCCACTCTTTGCGCGGGCCGGCAATGTGATCGTGGATTCTTCGCCTCCGAATGCAACCGAGATGTTATTAGCCGACATGCTCGCAGCTTCGACTTCGCTGTAAGTGGCGAGGGCGATCAGCGGCCAGGCATTGGAGTAGGTGCTACCCCATCCGCGTGTTGGTTTGCGCAGCTTCATGAGGTCGCCAACTAGGGCGTCAACACGCTTACTCTGCGGGTCGTGTCGGAGCTGAGCTAGCAGTCGGGTCGAAGCGACATACGGCTGCTTATACCAGGATACCTCCGCAACCGGTACATTTGGATCGGGAGAAAGCAAGGTAGTGATGCGCTCATCGGCCGCTGCTCCACTCTCGATCATGGCGAGAGCAAGAAGAGCCCGGGCTTCGCCGGAAAGCTGGGCGCGTTTCTCAAAAAGCAGGTCGTGATAGGCGGGCTCAGCAGCGCCAGCGAGGGCGAGCGTGTAGCTGGCGAGACAGCGCTGCGACAAGTCGTATGCTTTTTCCATCTTGGCGGTGTCGCGCAGGTTTTTCGAGAGATACTGCCAGAGAGCATTGGCCTGTTGCTCAGGAACTGCGACGCCTTCCTTTCGTGCCATTGCAATGGCAACTCCTCCGTAGGCGCTGCCCCAGAGGACCGATTGCGAGGATCCCGGCCAGTAGCCGAGACCGCCGTCTCCCGTTTGCATGGAAAAGAGACGTTGAACACCCGTTGTCGTGATTGCGTCGACCTCCTCTTCGGATTTCTCCAGCTTCGGCATGACCTGGCGAAGCTGATTCGAAGTCAGCCACGGGATTAAAGATGAGGTGGTTTGCTCGACACATCCATACGGATATTGAAGCAGGTAATCGAGCGCGTCGGAGGCTTCGACCAGGCGGGAGTTAGAGAGGGTGACCTCGACTTCGCCTGTGCCCTGCCGGAGCCGTTCATTCACTCGATCCAGTGCATCACCGAGGCTCTCCCCTTCGCGCAGGGTGAAGCTGTGGGACTCACGAAGAAGGGGAAGTGGGAAGCCTACCGGCGTGGTCGACTCGGTAGCGTCGCGGAGTTTTTCGTCGCTGAGCGAGCGCACTTTCCAGTTCCACTTCGCTTCGCCGGTCTGCGTTAGAGCAATGGGGAAAGAAAGGGTTTCTGTGGCCCCCGCTTCGAGAATGGCAGAAACGGTGCGGCTGGTTTCGCCGTTTCCATCGCTAAGGTTGGTCGGGATTTTGGCTCCGATCTCTTTGATAAAGACCGCGTGATTGTCGAGCTCAACCGAGACTTCGACTTCCTGCAGCTTGGCCGTGTTGTTGTGAAGAACAGCGGAAACATCGACCTGGTCGGTCACGTTCGTGAAGACCGGCAGGGCCGGCTCGATGATGAGCGGTTTGTTGATGATGATTGATTTTTCGCCGCTGCCAAAACGGTTTGCCTCTGCTACGACTGCCATGATGCGGAACTCGGTGAGATTGTCCGGCGCCGTAAAATTCGCCCGGACAATTCCGTCTACGTCCGTCGTTAGGGTTGGCTCCCAGAAAGCAAGTGCTTTGAAGTCTTTGCGAACGCGATCGGGATCAAGTCCCGGAGTTGCTCCACCGCCACCGATGACGTAGCCCTTGTTTCCGAAATCCTGCTCCAATGGGTTCTCCGGAAGCAGACTGTTGAGACTTTGACCGGTGAAAACAGAAAGCACAAAGCTGCGGTGAAATTCTTCGTGAGGGTCCGGCGTCTGGTGTCCTGTCAGGCTGAGGACGCCTTCATCGACGGCCCAGAGCGTGACTTCTGCGCCACCGACTCCTTTTCCTTCCACGTCGGTGATGGTGGTCACTACTTCGACCTCTTCGCCGGGCTGGAAGTATTCAGCATTTCCTGTGTCGATCGTGATTTCGAGATGGCTGTCGGCATCGTCGACCTCGAGTTTGCAGTAGCCGAGGCGATAGTCCGCGGAGGTGTGAATGTGAGGGCTTTCCTCCGACCCCCGAATGATGAGCACGGACGCGAAAATATTCGGAGCGGCCCCTTCTTCGATAGGGACTTCAACTACGGTTTCGTATTGATCAATCTTCAGCGATTCTGTCGAGCGAACCCCGCCGCGCTCGGTGCTGAGAAGAGCGTGGCCGAAGACGGGCGAGCGGACCAGCAGCTTCGCGGTATCGCCGATTTCATAGCTTTCCTTGTCGGGGATCAGGTCAATACGAGTTACGTCGTACCACGACCAGGAAGGTTCTTCTGCTCCAATCACAGTGAAGCGGTTGCGGGTAATGACAGGGCGACCTGAAGCGTCGCGAGCAGTCAGTGTGATAATGTAGTCTCCAGCTTCGGCGAAAGTCAGGTTGTGAGGCAGTGCCTGTGTCAGCCCTGTCTCAGGTTCGATGTTGGTCTTCAGGTTGATCGTTTCTTCATTGATCATTTGAAGCCGGCGATCGTTGCGGTGAGTGATTCTGCCATTCGCACCCATCACCTTCACCGTGTTGTAGATTTCCTTTTCCAGGAGAATTGTCAGTGGAACTTCGTCGGTGTGAGCCTTGCCTTCGGTTGAGACGGCGGCGAGGGAGAATGTGGCGGTGTCACCAGCGCGATGCGTGCCGTCTGGCTCGCGGATCCCGAGGTAAAAATCCGAGCTGTGCACGAGAAAGCTGGAACTGCCGGAAAGGGTTTGTTGATTGGCGTCGGTGATTTGAGCCGTCACAGAAACGCGGCGAGGACCTGGACTGGTTTTCTGCTCGGGCAGATTGACCGGGATCGAGGCCTTCCCCTGCGAAGTCAGTTTGGTTGTTCCTTCATCGGTGTGGCTTCCGCGATTGATTGTGAGGTCGCCAAAGCGGAATTCATCGAAACCGCGTGGGCGTGGATAATCGCTGTAGGCGTAGACGTTCCACTGCATCTCGGCTTTCGAGAGCGATTTGCCCATGTAGTAATTCGCCGAGACCGGAATCTCAATTTCGTCGGTGAGGATGTAGGATTTTTCCGCATCGAGGGAAACCTCGAAGGTATTGACGCGGTATTCCTCCACCTGGAAGGAATGGTGAGCGATGAGTCTCCAATCGGGATGCTCGGCCGCTTCCGGATTAAAATCGAGTTCAATGGAATGCCATCCCATACCGGCCGACGGCAGAGTGAAGCTGTCATCGAAGATTCCCGTTTCGCCGAGTATGATTTCTCGGTCGAGAATCTTTCGGTGACGCGAATCAAAGACTCTCATCTTCGCATTTCCCGAACCAGGTCCGAGCAACTTGTCTTCGTCAACGAAGCGCGCGATACCCTTCACCTTTACCTCGTGGCCGGGCTTGTAGACATTGCGGTCGGTGAAAAGCAAGGTGCGGCGTTCGCCATCCTTGATGTCGTCGTAGCGCTGGTCGATTCCGAAGCTCCAAAGGCCGACCGTATCTAGGTCTTCGTGGAATTGAATGAGGTAGCGGTCGGCGTTGCGGCTCGCGTCGAGATAGAGACGGTTTTCGTTGTCCTGGTAAACGGTCGCGTCGATGCGGGCTATACCTGATGCGTCGGTTCGAACCTGGGCGAGCTTGGTCGTGGTCCCGTCGACGATGCAAATGGAAGTTCCCTCGAGCGGGTTTCCTGACTTGAGAGAAAAGGCATAGAAGACCGTTTCATCGGAAGACTGTTTCCATACGAGGCCGATGTCGGTGAGCTGCACGATGGATTGCGCTCCGTATTCCTTATTCTCGGTGGTGGAGGATCTCCCTTCGGAGCAGAGATAGAATGCTCCCGTTTTGGAGCCATCAGTGAGTTCATCCCAATCCAGAGAGACGATCTCGCGATTGTCGATCTCAACGGTCGATTCACGAAACTGATCGTAGATCGTGTTTCCTGGGACGCTGGTGAAAGCTAAAGCCTGTTCTTCTCCCCATCCCTCGTATTTTTCGTCGTATTCGTTTTGGGCAAGGATGAGGTTGTCGCCGTTGAGTCGTTTCACCCGAGTCCGCAATCCGGTGATGTTTCCGGTTTTCACATCAAACCGTCGATGGCCAGCCGCGTTCTGTGTTGTGGAGAATGCAGGGAAATTCACGAAGGCTTCGTTGGGCTCAAAGCGAACCGACTCAGTCGTTTTCTGCGTCAGTTGTGTTTTGTCGTAGGCGACGAGGCCATTGCTGACTGTCACCGTGTAGTCGGTCCCGAAGGCAAAATCTCCGTGAAGGTTGATCTGGTAGTTGTTCAGCTTGACCTCGAAATTCTTCGGCTTTGGTGAGATCGAAACGTATTCGGTGACTTTGTCAGGATCGAATTCGCGGTTCAGGTGTCGCTTGTTGTGATGAACTCGAATCACCCGGGGACCGTCGTAGGGATTGTAGGCAGTAATATTGTCGACGTTGAATCCGTAGAGAGATCCGATGTAGTCCAGTCGACTTTCGACGATGGTGTGTCCACTGGTCGCGCTGGCAAAACCGGCGCGAGCGTTGATATACCAGGAGCCGCCTAGCGGCAAATCAGAGGCCGGGCGAATCAGGACAAAATGACTGACCGGAGATGGTTCATCGCTGCGTTTACGTAGCGATGTGATTTCTTCTGGAGTCGGACGCCGAGCCGAGAGCGGTGCGAAGCGCTGATTCGATTTGTCGTAGTAGCGGAACGAGCGGGGAACGGACGCTGGATTCACTTCCTGGCTGAACTCCAGCAGCATCGGCGAGTCCGGCTTCAGTGGGTTCGAGGAATTGAACTGATAAGGGTGTCGCTGAAAGGTCAGGGACTTTTTTTCGGAATCCTGAGCCAAAATCGGAAAAATAGGGAGCGCGAAGAGGGTTAGCAAGAAGGCGAGAAAAAAACGGTTCGGTTTCATGAGGGCGTGGATTTCCATTGAGTCAGACGCGAATACGCTTCCATTATGCCAAATCTTTCACGAGAAGGGAAGATTTGTCGCCGCCATCGTATCCTGTTGGATTGAGCACCTGACCCTGTTGGGTCATCGACCTGACAGGGTTGAGCCGACTTCTTACGCCGCCGCGGGCATCAAGGGGGCCGAGCGGACAAATGGAGGAATCGGGCAGCCGATTGCATCAGCGATGGCTCGGATCAGTTCCGCTTCGTTGCTGGAAACCATTTCATCGGCGAGGACGCTCCGACTCGCGGCGATGAGCAATTCCCGTTTCATCGTCGGAATCGCGAAGTTGAACTTTTCGAGGGCTCGCTCGATTTGCTCGAGTCCGCATTTTTCCGGCGGCTGGAATGCAATGGCAAGTCCGCAGGAACCCGTGATCGAGGATGAGCCACGGTCGAAAGCGGAGGCCATTGCCGATTCGTTTCCTGGATGGCTGAGAGCGGCGAGTGTGGAGAGTAAAATTCCCGTTTCTTCGGTCAGGGCGTTGAATTTGCGATAGCGAATTCTCGGGGAAGGGGACTCGTTGAAATACACTTCGAGGTGGCGTTTCACCACTTTAAGCAACGCGAATTCGAACAGGTCAACCTGTTGGTCGCTAGCGATAACTTGATCGGTAAGGGCTCGGAACGCTTCGTATTCCTTCCGCGAGAGACGACGCAAGGTCGGGATAGCGAGATCGATAAGGCTGAACTTGATCGAGGAATGCAACTGCCCCACTTCACAAAAGAGATTGCAGACCGCATCGTAGATTTCCTTGGAGCAGGATTTTTGCAGAATTTCCAATTCGGCATTTCTCAATGTCTCATCCTGTCCCAGGAGCAGCGCGAAAATCATCGCGCGCGCGCCATCGTGGGAATGACAAGCATCGATCCATTCCTGCGGTAGAGCTTCGTGAATTTGCTGGCCGAGGGCGACTTGTTCCGGGTGCACGGATCGCATGCTTTCGGCTGCTTCCGATTCGCTGAGCGCGATTGTCTTGGAGTCATCACTGATTTGTGAAATCCCCAGATGCGAGGAATCGGGAGCGGCGGAGAGGTGGGAGGTATCTTTATCAGTTTGCTTTGTGATGACGGGAAGTTCAGATCGGGAGAATTCGCCTTTCCAATGAGGGAGGAGGCGGCTGACCCGAACGTCGAGCGGGGGGTGGGTAGCAAAGAGCGAGGAAGAAAAAGCCGATCCGAAAAACAAGTGGCTCGCATCTTTCGCCATTGGGGCAGTGACTTTCGAGCCCGACTTGAGGCCGCCGATTTTCATGAGAGCTCCGCCAAGGCCGTCTGGGTTTCTCGTGAACTGCACAGCCGACGCATCGGCGAGAAACTCTCGCTGGCGGGACACGGAGGCTTTGATGAGGTTGCCAAAGAAGCTACCGAGATAGCCAATCGCGAGCAAACCAAGTCCCGCGACAAGCATCACGAGAGCAATACCCGCACCCTCTTTCCGGCCGGAGTTAAATCCGCCGCGCACTCCGAAACGAAGAACGAGTTCACCCATCAAAGCGAGAAAAAGAATTCCAAAAAGCAGGCCCATGAGACGGATGTTGAGTCTCATGTCTCCGTTAAGGATGTGAGAGAACTCATGAGCGATCACGCCCTGGAGTTCATCGCGGGTCAAGAGCGTCATACAACCTCGTGTCACTCCGATGACGGCATCGCTGGTCGTTTTTCCCGCAGCGAAGGCATTGATCGAACTCTCCGTATCCATCACGTAGACGGTCGGAACGGGCACACCGGAGGCGATTGCCATTTCCTCCACGACATTCAGCAGGCGTCGTTCGTGAAAGTCGGTCGTATTCAGGTCGATCTCGCGTCCGCCGAGCTCTCTTGCGATGACAGCACCCCCGCCGGAGAGTTGTGCCGTCTTGAAAGCACTGGCGAGAAAGACAATTCCTGCCGTGCCCAGTCCCGTCCAGGCAAGGACTTCGGGGCGCCAGAAAGCATTGACTCCCGCACCGCCGCGATCATCGAAAAAAAGTAAAATCCCTGTCGCGAGCGCGTAGGTCGCCGCGATGATTCCGAGGACGGCGAGAACGAAATAGAAGATGAGAACGCCCGTCTTGCGACGGGCCTGTTCCTGGTGCTCGAAGAAATCCATTCGCCGTATTGACCGGACTCAGTTCCGCGAATCAGAGATCAGAATTCCACCTTAACGGCGTCGCGCTCCGAATCGTCAGAGACTTCGAACAGAGTCGCGGGAACGAAGGAAAACATGTTCGCAACAAAGTTCGAAGGAAAGGTCTCGAGCTTGTTGTTGAAATTCATCACGGAGTCGTTGTAGGCCTGACGGGCAAATGCGACTTTGGACTCTGTCGAGGTAAGTTCCTCCTGGAGCTGCAGCATGTTCTCATTACTCCGGAGCTCAGGATAGTTCTCCGAGAGCGCAAAGAGTCGGCCAAGGACACCACCGAGACCTGATTCTGCGGCCGCGAGATTTTGAATCGAAGCATCGTTACCCGGGTCTGCTGTTGCCGCACTGCGGGCTGTTTCGGCGGCGTTGCGGGCTTGAATGACAGCTTCGAGCGTTTCGCGCTCGTGCTTCATGTAGCTTTTCGCGGTCTCAACGAGATTCGGAATCAGTTCGTGTCTGCGTTTCAGTTGGACATCGATCTGGGCAAAGGCGTTTCGGTAACGGTTCCGGCTTTTGACAAGACCATTGTAGAGGCCAATCACGAAAATGATGGGAATGACCAGGAGGGCGACGACAATAATGATGGTGAGCAATACGGTCATAAGTGAATTGTAAGAATAAGTGCGGTAGCCCGCGAAATCGAGACTTAAGATGCCGAAACTCTGAGCAGATGACGATTACAAAATGTTTCGCAATTTGGATCGGGCGAGTAGCAGCCCTTGGTAACTCAATTGCTATTAGATAAGCAACTGAAGGGCTCCGGGCAGAACCTTCACTTCAAAAGAGCCGCCTTCGATAAGTTCGCCGTCGGGCGTGATGGGAACCGTTTCTTCTGCGGAGAGCTTGAAGTTGGTTGTCTGGATGCAGTTTACATGAGGATCATTTGCATGCTCGCCTTTGCCCAATTTCGTGAAGAGTTGGAGGATTTCGTGAAGAGTTGGAGGAGCTTGCATCGAGACGATCCCTTAATTTAAAGCAGATCCAGTTTGCCATCGTCTTTGGGAGCTTTCGGAGCGATTTTCATTCCCTCTCCGGTATGAATTGTATTACAGAGTGCGGCGAATGTGAAATTATCTTCGAGATTTCCGTCGTCCCACTCCATTGCCGCATGGTATTTTCTATTTCTGATAAGCTTGAAGACGGTAGCAATATCGTAGCGGCGACGTCCCAGCATGCGCAGTGATTTTGCAAGAACGTTGGCGGACGATGCCATTCCCCAAGCGATAATGTTGAAGCCATGGCGCTTCTTTCCTTCCACGGTGATTTCGAAAAGATCAATCGATCGTATTTCGTCATCGATTAAGCGATTCAGCACGGCTTCTGTCGTACAACAATCGAGGTCGTGGAGAAAGGAGTTTCCGGTTCCCCCAGGGAGAAGTGCCTGCGGGACGCGTATTTCCAAGGTATGGTTCATCATTCCATTCACCAGTTCGTGCATAGTGCCATCACTCCCGATCCCGCATACGGCCTCTTTCTAATCAAATTCAAGTTGCGTCACAATCTCGGGTTCATGTCAGGCTTGTTCGGTCAGGCGAGTTTCCCTTTTGATTCCCTTATCTCCGAGGAAACTTATGGCGGTGGATGAAATCTGAACATTATCCCCGACTCAGGCATTGGGATTTACGATCAGGTGTATTTTTTGAATTATCAGGGAACAAGGTGTGAAATCAGTCCACGATGGACAAGCCCTCTCTAACGGGACTCCATGACAATACATATTCTGATGAGGTGACTAAGCAGCTTTGGATTGTCGAGATTCACCCAAACAATCCCTTGAAATTTATGAATATTATCGAATATTTTATAAAACTTAACTAATTTCGGGAATCTGCCCCGGTTGTTACATGAAAACCTTTTTCTCCGTCCTCCTACCTGTGGGGAGCATTCAGTCGGCGATGCAAGAGCCGGCGCTTCCGGGCAAGCTGGTGATCTGGGTGCTTTTCGTTCTTTCGATCGTGAGCTGGGTAATGATCATTTCGAAATCGATTCAGCTGCGTCGTATGAAAAAGGCGGACCGTCGATTCTCTTCGCGGCTGCGGCAGTCAAAGACGACGCTGGAGGTTTTTGAGGCAGGATGGCGTGATGAAAACTCGCTGCAGTTGTTGATTTACCAAGCGGGAGCAAGAGAAACGGCGTTTCAATTGTTGGGTTCTCGAAATCCTGCCGTTGGAGTGGCTGAGGACATTCGTGATGCAGGCGTTCTCACGACAGGGCAGCAGGGTTTTCTCGAAGCGGCGTTTCGATCCGGTTTCCGGACAGCGGAAGCAAAGTTGTCTGCTGGTGTTCGTGGACTGCGTGTCATTGGATTAGCGGCCATCCTGCTGGGATCGCTGGGTTGTATCTGGACACTGATGGTGGGGTTTGATGCCGCTAGTGAGGAAGGTATTTCGGCAGCGGTGATTGGCAGTGCGCTTGGCTTTATCGTCATCGCTCTGCAGGTTGCGATACCGGCGTTCGTTGGTCGCTTGGCTTTGGCATTGGCTATCGAAAAACGCCAAGCAGAGATCACTCGATTTCGGGATGACATTTCGCGCTTATTCGAGCGGAAGTTCACGAACTTGGAGCCCTCAGGTGCCCAGGCCCGGTTTGTCCGGGAAGAGCGTCCCGACAGTGACCTTCCGGAAGAATCCGGTTCGGCGGAATCTGACGAGACGGAGGGCAGTTCGGATGAAGTGGGCACTTCCACAAAGAAGAAAAAGTATCATTCGATCCGCGATCGCTTGCTCAATCTGCCCGAAGAAAGCGATGACATCAATGAACTCAACGTCAACCCGATTGCTCGGCAGGCTGCGACTTTGAAGCCGCGAACCTAACGTTTCTGAACACTCCAATTTCTGTCACTGACCATGCGCATTTCTTTCCAAACCTTCTGCCTTTTCATCATCGTAATTCTCATCCATTTCGCCATCGTGGCGGGTGTGATTCGCCTTGGTGAAGGGCCAGCCGAATTTCTCTCCACCGTCGATAGCGAAGCGATCCTCGAAAATTGGCTTTCTCCAGAGATGGAGCAGCCTTCCGATCCAGAACTTCAAATGGTGGAGTCGATCGAAGAAGCAAAAAGCGAAGGTGAATCATCCCCGGATTTTCCTGTTTTGTCCCGGACTGAGGTGGCACGGGCGCAAGAGCAGCCAGAGGAGGATTCAGCCGTTGAGTCTGAATCTGCTCCCGAGTTTGGGAAGAAAACAGCCGAGTCCGAAGAATACTCAGCGATCGTCGATGCGCGACTTCTGGCTGGGAGGGTCGAGTCACCCAATCCGAGTGACTACTTTAGAAACGCAGCTGCCCGTCATCCGAAAAAAATCGAGGACCCAATTCAAGCCGAGCCAATTCAAGCCGAGCCAATTCAGGCCGAGCCAATTCAGGCCGAGCCAATTCAGGCCGAGCCAAAGGCACAAAAACGCCCAGCTCCACCTGTGAAGGTAGAAAAAAAAGAGCCAAAGGCTGCACTCCGGACTGGCGGGCCTCACAAGATTCGGCCCATCAGTGGCTAACGAAATAGTTCCTTTCCAGAGTTTGCTCTCGGGGCCTCTCGCGGTATCGTCAGGGAGTTCCCCTTCATGAATCTGCCCAATCAGCTGACTGTCGCCCGTCTGATTCTGACGTTCGTATTCGTTGCCCTCCTTTCGCTGGAGGATCTTTCGTGGTCGAAGACTGCTGCGCTCTTTGTGTTTGCGATCGCTGCGATCACGGACTTTCTCGATGGGTACATTGCCCGGAAGCACAATCTGGTCACTAATTTTGGCAAGCTGATGGATCCGCTCGCCGACAAGGTGTTGATGTGTGCTGGTTTTGTCCTGCTGACGAGGCTGGAGCTGATTCCAGCCTGGATCGTGGTTGTGATCCTATCGCGGGAATTCATGGTCACGGGGCTGCGACTGCTGGCATCTGCAGAAGGCGTTGTTCTGGCTGCGGAAAATCTTGGAAAGTACAAGACGATATTTCAGATCGTCACGGTGATTTACTTTCTACTCTTCCTCGCTGCGAAAGAGTCTCTGATTGGTTTTCTGCAACCGCTCTTCAACGCCTTTTACCTCGGGCCGGATCATCTCGGGATGGCTTTGATCTGGACTAGCCTGATTCTGACAGCCTGGTCGGGATGGAGCTACCTCTGGAAAAATCGGAAGCTTTTTGGCGAAATGTAACTCTCGTGCCTATCGCTGCTGGATCAGCGAGGCAAGGAGATCGTGAAATTCTTTTCGCTCAAGAGCTTTCCAAAACTAGAGGGCATGGTCGAGATGGCGTTTACCTCGTCTGCATTCTCATCGCCGTCGGTGCCTTCGAGGATCTTGTTCGCGTCACGGCTGTCGCGAACTCGAGTACCGAGTTCGTCGGCCCACCTCTCAGGAGCAGTGGCGTGAGGATATTCGACGGTGGAGGAAACCCAGACTCGTTCCTTTTCATCAATAGCCAGATTGATTGGCTTGTTGATGATTGGCTCAGCCGCGAATAACTTTATTCGGGAGCTGTCGGCAATCTTCAGTACTGGGAGCTATTCTTCTGGCGAAAGTGGATCCGTTTCCCGCACCAGTCGGTCATTCGCTTGAAGAACAATAGCGAACGAAGCAGGCAGAAATGGAATCAGGAATCTCACAGGGCGGTCTGGCAGAAGTGTTGCTCCGCTTTGGCCAGAATCGGAATCTGTTTCAAGACACGGGAGTTGGCCGGTATCTTGCCCTATTCAGTTTGCCATCTGCAGGGTTCCAAACGGATCCTTTCCGATGAGAGGGGAAGGCGGCTTGTATTGCTTTTCGAATTCCGGCCTCTGCCGTTTGGTCAGGGTTTCTTCTGGTATTGGTGGTGGCGGGAATTCGAAAGGAGGAAGGTCGAACAGTTTTTCCGCAACAGGTCGGGCGTAGAGATTTCCGAAGGCTCGTGGCGCGATGGAACTGAATCGATCGCGTCCGATCCAGATACCCCAGATGCAGGTGTCGTTGAATCCAAAATGCCAGGCGTCGGTGTAGCCTGCGGTAGTTCCACTCTTTTCGTAAAAGACACTTTCCCTGTTTTCTTTGCGAAGCGAATCCTGAATGGTTTGGATCGTGGAATCAGCGAGTAGGGGGACACTCCCAGTGTCATGAGGGGCTTCGAAAACTGCCGCACCCGTGTGATCAACGATTTGGCGAACCGCGTTATCCTCTGCCGGGATGATTCTGTTCTCAGCGAGTAAAGCGTAGGCGTGAGTCAGCTCAGAGAGGCTCATTTCGCTGGCACCGAGAAAGGCTCCCGATCGATCCCGAAGATCTGATTTGATTCCGATTTGCCTAATAAAGTTGGTTAGCGAGTTCAGGCCAAGGGTAAAGCCAAGTCGAGCAGAGGCTGCATTTTTTGACTTTGTCAGGGCATCTGCGGCGCGGATTGGTCCTTCCCATGTATTCTCTGGATTTTCTGTGCTCCATTCTCCGAGGACTCCTTCGGTTCCACCGAGCATCACGAGTCTATTATCGAGCGGCCCGTCGAGCAGCTGGGTGTCAGGAGTGGCAATTTCTTTCTCGTAGGCTGCGGCATAGAGGAGAGGAAGGAAGGCGGAACCGGCGGGGCGTTTCATCCCAATCGTGCGGTCATATTCAGTTTTCAGGTAGTCGCGGCTGCCAACGCTGGCGAGTGGAAGGCCCGTTTTTCGCGAGAGGATGATGACAGCACCCTGCAGGGTTTCGGATTTTTCTTTGGTGCTGTTTTTTGAGATCTGCGTGAGATGTTCATCGAGCAGATTGGCGGCTTTTTGCTGCAGTCTCAGGTCGTAGCTCACGTGAATGGTCGAGCCGTCAGTCGGAACATCTGGAAATCGAGATTCGACTTCCTTATGAACACGATCGAGCAAGCTGTCCCGTTGCCCGCGCGAGACGTGGACGGATCGGGTTTCGACGGGCTTGGTTTTTGCGGCGAGTGCCTCTTTCCGTTCTTGTGATGTCAGCGCCCCTGATGCGTGCATGCGATCGAGCGTGCGATTTCGCGCATTCATAGCCAATTCCTGGCTGGCGAAAGGGGAAGATTTGCTGGGAGATCGGATCAGACCACAGATCATCGCCGATTCTTCAAGGGTGAGTTCGTTGACACTCTTGTCGAAATATCCCTTTGCGGCACTACCAAGGCCGTAGAAGCCACTGCCGAAGTAAATGCGATTAAGGTAGTGCTCAAGAATTTCGTCTTTGGTATAGCGCAGCTCGATGCGGAGTGCTACGGCCATCTCGATGAGTTTTCGCTCCATGTGCCGCCCCTCGAGTTCGAAAACGTTGCGTGCCAGTTGTTGTGTCAGGGTGGATCCTCCTTCCTCGATTCCAGAGGCGCGATAGTTTCTCCAGGCAGCGCGCAGGCTTCCTTTGGGGTCGACACCGGGATGGAAGAAATAGAGTTGGTCTTCCGCCGCAATAAGCGCGTCCACGAAGTGATCGGGAAGGTCACTTCGCTGGATGAAAATTCGGTTTTCATTCCCGATTCGACCGACCACCAATCCCTGGGAGTCGGTCACGGCAGCACCGAGATCCTGATCCTCTACCTTGCTGATATCAAAGTGGTCGGTTGCATCGAGATAGTGCCAGGCAGCACCAGCTCCGAGACCGGCTATGACGACGGCCACGTAAAAAACAAAGCTGATGAGAAAGAGAGAGGTGGAAACCAGAAAGGGGCGCTTTTTCCGTGCTTTGGGAGGAGTTTTGGCTTCGCTCCTGATCTCTCCCCGATCCTCGTCGACCTTTTCCTTTTCCGGATCGGTTCTGTCCTTGTCTCTACTCATTCAATGGGTTCGGTAATGGGTTCGGTAATGGGTTCGGTAATGGGTTCGGTAATGGGTTCGGGGTTCTGTTTTTTTCCAAAGAGACCGCGGAAAAATCTACCGATGAGGTTGTTCCCTCGGACCGGAGTTATGTCGATGGGCTCTTCGATGGGTTCGGCCATCGCAATATTCGGAATCGAGCGTGACGATTTTTCAGGAGGAGTGACGGCATAGAGGTCAGGTTGGGCGTAGGCTTCCCGGAGAAACCCTGCGGCAATCGGCGCCGCGCTGCGCCCTCCGCTGAGGGAGTCCCATTTTCTCCCGTGTGTCACTGCTGCGAAGGCAATTCGCGGTTCCTCCGCATCGACCCATCCGGTAAACCAGGCGAGGGATCGTTTTTCGCCGTCCTCGGCCCATTCAGAAGTCCCTGTTTTCCCGTAGACAACGGGACGCCGCATGGAAGCACGTCCGGCTGTTCCAGAACGATGATTTACGACACCCCACATTCCGTCGCGGACGAGTTCGATACTCTCGGAATCGAGGTTGAGATAGGAAGCGATTTTCGGGGAAAAGGATTCCAGCGTTTCTCCCGTGACTGGATCCCGGATTTCCTTGATCAGCCGGGGAGCTGGAACGTGTTGGCCGTTGGCAAGGGCTGCCATTGCCATCACCATCTGAACGGGTGAGGCGAGAACCCGCCCCTGTCCGATGGAGTAGTTGGCGAGGCTTGCGTCATCATTATAATTTTCGGGGTCTGGCAGATTCCCCGATGACACAGCAGGGAGGGGGAGGGGCGGTTTACGGCCCAGTCCAAATCTCTCGCTGACATCGGTGATCGCGTGAGCGCCCATGTCCATGCCGACTTGATAGAACCACGTGTTGCAGGACCGCATGAGAGCATAGCGCACATCCATCAGTCCTTCGGGTGTGCTGCTCCAGTTTTTGAAAAAGTGATTACCGATCCTCATCACAGCCGGGCCGGGGAGTTTCGTTTTGATGCCGTCGATCTTCCCCCATTCCATTCCAGCAAGCGCGACGATGGGTTTGAAGGTGGAACCAGGCGGGTATTCTCCGATCACGGCACGGTCAAAGAAGGGAGCATCTTCGTGGTCGGCAAGGGCGCGGTATTTTTCCGACGAAATTCCACCGATGAAAAGGTTCGGATCAAAGGAAGGATAGGATGCTAGGGCCAGGATATCACCGGTATCGGCGTCTACGGCTACGAACGCGCCGGGTCGACCTGTTTTTTCGAGGTATTTGCGGGCGAGACGCTGCATTCCGAGATGGAATGAAAGGACGACTGTTTTCCCAGGAACGGGAGGACGCACTAGCATCTCGTGGATGACATCCCCGTCGTCATTGAGGAGGCGGTTAATTTCACCGGGGTTGCCTTTGAGGATTTTATTCTGCGTTTTTTCCAGGCCAGCTCGACCAATTGTGGGAGGCCAGAGGTTTTCGATTTCTGCGATTGGTCCGTGCTGGTCTGGCAATGAGTCCCCAATGTAACCGATCGTGTGGGCAAAAAGTTCGGCTTCTGGATAGGTGCGAACGTAGATTGGTGCGAGCTGGCAGGTAACGGGCAGCTCGTCGTAGAAAGTCGGATCGAGTTCTTCGGGCAGGGCTCCGGATACAGGAAAGGGCAGCCAGGGGCGGTTTGCGAGATGGCGCTTGATTTCATTTTCTCCTATCGCCAGCCATGGTATTTCTTCCGGTAGAGAAGAGCGGAGGGAATCAAGAAAATCAGCGACCTCCGGAGCGGTTGATCCAATCTGGCTTGGCTGGATGACGATGCGCGATGCGACGCGGCTCTGCGCGAGAGGTTCGCCCGAGGAAGCGACGATCATTCCGCGCGGGGCGGGAATGTGAAATTCGCCTACATGTCGGTCGGACTGGGAATCAATGGGGGCGATGATAGGCTCATTGGCTACCGCCGGCAGAATCAACGCAATGAGAAGACAGAGCGTTGTGTTCCTCCGCAGACGCGGAAGAGAAAGGGAATGTGATGATGGGGGAGGCATTCCATATGGCTGCATGCGCAGCATGAATATTACTTTTGGAATCATATCTACCGCTGGTCACATGTGCGGACTATTTTTTGACACGCCATCTCTACGTTTCAATTGCGACTTCCAGTTCGCGTATATCTTTTTCGTATTCCTTAATTTCTGTTATCCGTTTGCTTCTTAGTGTTTCGCTTAGCGAATTTGATTCGATCTCAGATTTTGTGACACGTATTCTTTCCTGTATCTCGGAGATCTTTGCTTTTCGCAGAGTGATATACGGGTCTTCGGCTTCTTTTTCTTCCGGGATCTCAAGGGATTCCGGGATTTTTTCGCCTAGTCGACGACAAAGAATTCGATCTTTCAGGCTGAGCTTATACGTTGGGATTTAGAAGCGCTTTCCGTCGGGTGGGCTTTCGATGAACAGGAAACCGCCAGACTTTCCGATGAGTTTTGCTTCGATAATCTTCCCATCGAGATTTTCGATCTCTTTCACAATGGGATATTCTTCCTTGGTGACAAAAAAGTAGTAGTGTGCGCCGCTACCCACTGAGAGAAGTACCAGGAGAATGAAGGGGATGATGGCACGTCCGTCTTTCATGTTTGTTCATCTAACAGTGATCGATCTGAGAAATCAAGATTTCAAACCCTCACAAGTGCATTGAGAGCAGATCATTTTGTGATAGATCGCGCTAGTTCACGACAAACACATCGCCCACATACCAGGCGACCATTCCGAGGGCGAGCATGACGCGGGCGGCTATTCCGGCGAGCCCTCCGACGACCGTACCAATGGTGGAGTTGCCTGCTTCTTTGACCTCCTTTTTCGCGAAGAGCATTTCGAAAAGAAACACTCCGGCGATAGGGCCGATGATGAGTCCGGGGAGACCAAAGAACATCCCGATGATGCCTCCGGCGATAACTCCAATAATGCCCCATTTGCTGGAGCCGAACCATTTGGCTCCGATTGCTCCACTGATTCCGTCGAGAATCAAGGAGGCTATGTAGAGAACACCTATGAACACAAGGCCTTGCCAGGCAAGTCCGGAGGCTTCCATGCCCATGGTGAAGTAATGAATGACGGCGCCAGCAAAGATCATTGTCGTTCCAGGAATGACGGGAAGAAAAGTGCCAAGAAAACCGACGATGATAAGGCCGATGACTACTGTCCACTTCAAGGCATGGAGAATGCCATCGGTAGGGATTTCTTCGAATAGAATGGCGATGATTTCCATGTGTCGAATGCCTGGGATCAGAAAAAACGGCGGGCCGATGCTTCCGTTTTCGGTTGGCAAATTCGGGTGATGCACTGCTCGAAACTCTCTTCGTTACTGAGGATGCCAATTTCCACTCGAAGATAGTAGATCGGTACATCCATCCGGCCAAGACGGGGAAAACGAACGGCGTCTTTCTCGGTCGTGATGATCATGTCGACGTCGGATTCGACACAGCAGTTGATGAAGGAAATGATTTCCTGCTCTGTGAAGCGGTGGTGATCCATGAAGCGGCAGGTTGCTTCTACAGAGGAACCGAGATTTTTCACTCCCTCCTCGAAGCTTTCGGGAACAGCGATCGCGCTTACAGTGCCGACTTTTTTACCCTTCAGTTCTTCGAGCGGGAGAGTGTCGCGCGTTTCGATGTGCTGGAGATAGCGGGGGCGGTGCTAGCACTCGATGATCTCTGCGGTGCGGTTGTAGTGGCGAATGCGCTCAATTAATTCCTCGTTCGATGAGCCGTTACATTTTGTGATGAATATGTAGGACGCGCGTTTCAGATTTCGATGTGGTTCGCGCAAGGTGCCCCGAGGTAGGAGGCGCTCTGTTCCGAAGGGCTGCCAGCGATCGACGAGGACGATGTCGAGACGATGTTTGAGACGAAGGTATTGTAATCCGTCGTCGAGGATGAGTGTGTCGCAATTCAGTTCGGCGATGGCGTGCTTTCCGCTTTTGACGCGATCTTTGTCCACGACGACGGGAATATCGGGGAGGTTGGCCGCGAGCATGTAGGGTTCATCTCCTGCGGTTCGCGAGTCGAGTAGAAGGGATTTTCCGTCGCTGACGACGCGAGGTGGATCGATCTCGTTTTTTCCCTGAATTTTTCCGGCAAGACGTTTCAAGAAAGGCTGTTTCACCGATTTGTAGCCGCGACTGAGAATGGCAACCCGGCGACCGCCGTCCTGCAGGGAGCGAGCGAATTTCTCCACGACAGGCGTTTTTCCTGTCCCTCCCACAGTAAGATTCCCAATGCTGACGACGAGGCAGCCCAGGTTTCTCTCGCGGAGAACACGATTCCGGTAGAGCCAGAGGCGGCTGCGGACAGCTCCTTCGTAGATCCAGGACAGGCTGCCGAGAAATACGCGAAACACCGAGGCGCGAAAACCGCTTCGGCGGTCCAGAATCACGTCGATGGCAAATTGCTCGAGCTTCTCTGTGGCTTGTCGCATTGCTGATTGGGGGAAGCCGCTTCCTGGTGAAAAATCCGTTCAGAAACCGGGCGCAGGTATCGTCGCGATTTCTGAGATTGAAGCAACTGCGAATCTGAACGGTTGCAAACCGGCATCAATTAGAGCTACTTCGTCGCGATATGAATCGAATCGACGGCCGTGCGCCGGATCAACTACGTGAGCTGAAGTTTCAACTCGATATCGCACCTCATGCGCATGGCAGTGTCCTTGTCAGCTTCGGCGACACACAAGTGATCTGTTCTGCGATGTTGGAAAAGGGTGTCCCACGCTGGATGCTGCAGCAAAATGTTCAAGGTGGTTGGCTCACTGCGGAGTACAGCATGCTTCCATACTCCACCCTGCAGCGGAAGCCGCGCGACATTTCGCGGGGACGGCTCGATGGGAGAAGCTCGGAAATTCAGCGCCTGATTGGACGCAGCCTCCGTGCCGTGGTCGATCTTGGGGGGCTAGGGCAGCGCACTTTGTGGATCGATTGCGATGTTCTTCGCGCTGATGGAGGAACACGGACGGCTTCGATCACCGGAGCCTGTGTTGCGGTTGAAATGGCCTTCCGCCGGTTTATTGCTGCCGGAAAAATGAACGTATCTCCGATGAAAAAGTTTGCCGGGGCGATCAGCGCCGGAATTTGGGAAGGAGAGTGCGTTCTCGATCTGAATTATCCTGAGGACAAAGATGCATCAGTCGATTGCAACTATGCGATGACAGAAGATCTTGAGATGATAGAGGTTCAGTGCTCAGGAGAAGAAGCCACCTTTACCGAGGAGCAAATGGTGGAGATGCTGAGACTCGGGAAAAAGGGCGTTTCCGAAATTTCGGCCCTGCAACATGAAGCTGTCGAGTCCTTCGACCCGGCCGCCAATGTGGAGATCCTGACTCGAATCTCGTAGTTTTCCCTACTCGGAGAGATCGACTGAGTCACGGAGTTTGGCGAGGCCACGTCGGATTCGGGCTTTCACCGTTCCAAGTGGCTCGCCCAACTGGGTCGCGGTTTCTTTCTGAGTCAGCCCTTCAAAGTAAACTTTCTCGATCGCTTCCCGCTGCAGGTCAGTGAGGTTCATTACTGCTGAGCGAACCGCATGGCAGGTCTCGCGCCGTTGAGCTGCCTCGATTCCTCCGGTCCCCTTCGATCCTCGTGGATTGATCTCGATTTCTTCACCGAAAGCTTTCTTCAGTTTAGCTTGTCGCTTTTTCGAGCGGAGCCGATCGATTGCCCGGTTTCGGGCGAGAGAAGATAGCCAGGTCACAGGACGTCCTCTTCCGGAACTGTAGAGATGCGCTTTCCGCCACATTGAGTGAAGTACTTCCTGAAGCACTTCTTCGGAATCTTCTCGATCGTTCAATACGTTGTTGATCGTAGTGAAGAGCAAGCCGTCATAGCGATCATGCAATGCGCGAAAACACTGGCGATCACCGTTGGCAATTCCGCGCAGCTTGTGCGCATCTGCCTCATCATCATAAGCGGGCCCATTTTGCGTTGAGTTTTTCATTTATGATCAAAACTTATTTTGGAACAAAATATTAGCAACAAAAACCAAAATAAGAATTACTAATTTTTTAGGTTCGAAGATAAGGAGGTAA
>Ga0181591_10000850_pt1 | contig 25590 bp, 32 predicted proteins | sample 071ome_33_FD_133757 | JGI IMG/M metagenome (GOLD analysis project Ga0181591, IMG submission 133757) | Coastal salt marsh microbial communities from the Groves Creek Marsh, Skidaway Island, Georgia - 071412AT metaG (megahit assembly) | ecosystem: Environmental > Aquatic > Marine > Intertidal...
AAGGTGAATACGATCTGTCCTAATGTATTAACACTTGCCTCAATACGAGCCGCCGATGGATTCCCACCCGAACTTGTATTATTGCCTGTGAGTTTAGCAATCGCCCCTGAAGCCTCATCCTCAATTCGATCATTGATTTCATCTACCAAATCAGAAGCTGTAGGATAAGTTGCGGCAGTAAGAGTTATTGTTATATCTCCTGTGCTCAACTTGAAAGTCAATTCGTCATTAACAGCGTTCACAATGTCAAAGCCAACAAGGAACTTGGTAAGCCCTGTAAAGGTGGGATTGACAGCATCAACAGCGGTATTGATATCTGTCACAAAGTCAGAAACATCTTTATCGGGAGTTCCTGCAATAGCCGTAGGAGTCAATGTCACATCAATTTGTTGTCCATCAATGGTCAATACAAGATTGTCATTCACACCAGCAGAAATCTCTAAAGCGGTGTATCCCGCATTGGTATAAACAATCTCGTCACCCAAGAGATGTGCCTCAAAAGAGGTGTTGAGTTCAATCGTCTTGTCTGAACTATCAACATTCAACTTGAGAGTGTCCGAGTTTCCACTAATGAAAGCGAAAGGAGACACAGATTTGAGAGCGTGCTTTGCGGGGGTATCTTCTGTACTTGTGAAAGTGACCGTTACGATCTCCTCAACTTGTCCTTTGAAATTTGTTCCCACATGAGGAGATTCAAATCGAACATCACTCAACAACTCAGAACCACTTGGGAAATTTACTGTGACCGTAGCCAAACTTGCTGATTTCTCAACGAATTGTGGGATGTGGATGGGATTTCCATTGGAATCTTGGAGTGAATACTCTCCCACACCTGAGATACCCGCAACAGAACATACAATTGATGTTTCTGTGTCTTGGATAGTGTTGTAGTAAAGGGTAGCCCAAACACTCGCACCCGTTGGGATTGGATCTTTGAGAGTGATGGTGGATGTTTCGTGATCTACAGAAACGATTGCGACCTCTCCTCTGTCCATAGCATCTTGAGCTGAATACCCCCAATATGCTTTCACAAGGTCAGGGCGATTGGTTGGAAGATCAATACGACCATTTGATACCGTTTGGAAAAGGCTCAATCCGATTGGAGTATTTCGACCATTTCCTGTGGTTGGTACGAAAGGCAATTGGAACTTGGTCTTACTTGCGATTGCTGGAGATACACTTGTATCAACAACGGCACTACAAGGCTCAAAATATGCCTTGTGATCTACCAAAGTAGATGTCACTTGGTTCTCTCCAAAAAGAGTTCCACCTTGTGTGTAGTCACCACTCTCAACGAGAGTTGCTGTTCCCCAAATGATCTTGTCATCTTTGAGAATATAATCAACACCATTGATAAATGTTGCTTTACTTGGAGTTTCACCCACAAGAGAAATCTCGGTGATTCCTGTGTGTGCAAGATAATCGAAAGTGTCTTCCCAAGTGTTGAAATGATATTGAATGGTGACCGTAGAACCAGCCGCAGGTGGAACAGAAAGAGTCACCGCACGAGAATATCCATCAACAGATTGTGGAATCACTTGAATATTATCTACCTTAACAACAACATGGGCGGTGTCTGTTGTGACAACCCCACCATTTGAACCATCAACAATCGGACCATTGAATGTGTAAAAGGTTTTAACTCGACCTGAGCTCTCGCCTTGTGCAAAGCCAAGAACAACATTAGCACCACCATCTCCAATAATGATTTCACTATCGGCAGTAATAGATACCGCTGTGTTGCCCTCGTTATTCACAAAAGTGGTAGCAGACAAAGATGTTGAACCTGCACCCGATTTGATTTGTGCAACGGCTTGAGCAGCTGAAACACTTGAACCTGACATTGGAATCGCAAGAGTTGTCCCATCCACAATCAAGACAAGAGTGTCGGTGACACCACTCTCAAAAGAATAATTCTCTGCTTTCTGAGAAAACAGAGCCACACCCTCGCTAGATACTTGAGAGGACACATCGTCTGTCACTAGGGTGTCTGTTCTATTAAAGAAATAGGTCACTTTCAAAATGTCGTTTTCTTTTGGAATCTCAGAGAGAGTCAAAATACCTTTTGCACCATCAAGAGCGATAACCACTACGGGGTTTCCATTAAGAACCACAGAAACATCGCTTGGCTTTGTAGAGGTGGTGCCTGTTCCATTCCCTGTGACGATAGGGTAGTTGCGAACTTGAATCTTAGCGGTTTCACCATCGTAAGAACCAAGAACAACCTCGCCGCTTTGCAATTCTGAAACAACAACTCGACCTGCCATATCTTCTTGAACGATTTGTTGATCAACAACAGCGGACGATCCTCGAACCACCTCTAAATCGGATTGAGTAAGAATCTCAGAACCAACTCCGATAAGGAAAGGGATTTTTGCACCCGCTAGTGTCCCTTGAATAGGTGATTCAAAATTTGTACGAGTATATACACTTGGCGGTGCATAGTTTGAACTTGGAAATGCCATATTTACCTCTCATTGTAAAAAGATGTGTTCTCTGTCAAATGAGTTTATAGAAACAATAACGATCATTGTATCTTCTTACCTTTGTCTTTCGCGGCGCTACCAACGGCACTACCAAACTCAAAAGCATTTTTCTCTTTGTCAGAAACCACCTCATAGTGATTATCAATATTTCTTCGGATGTGTTTGCCACTCTTGTCAGGATTATCTCTCAACAAGGCTGCTTTTTCTTCTTGTCTTTTCTGTACTATTTTCCACTTCTGTTCAGCGTCAGAACCAATCACTCGATCATAATTTGTATCGAAAGATTGAACTCCTGTATTCTGAGGAAGGGCTGAGTTTGCCTTGCCTTGAAATTGAAAGTTCGCGGGTGTCATTTCTCGTCTTACTTGCTCACCACAAGAACCACACTTGGTTGTGAAATCCTTTTCTTTGGCTTGTGCGTATGCCCATCGTTTATCAAAAGATAACCCACAGGCTTGACATTGAAATTGATAGATTGGCATAAATACTCTCCACATATAAATTGTTATAGATAAGTTATTAAAAAATCATCCAAATCGATCACATTTAGAACCCTATTTGGTAGATACATTACAAAATACCAACAAAGGAGTGTTCCAATGAATGAAATGACCGATGAACAAAAGAAAAAACTAGAAGAATATCGCAAGGTACGAAGAAAAGTAAGAGCAAATGGCAGAAGCTCTCTCACCCCTGAAGAAAGAGAAATCTTTGACAATGGGGGTATCTAATGGAGAACCAAGAAATCAAATCGTTTGAAACAAGTGATGGCAAGATATTTATGATCTACCATCGTATTGGGAAAGGAGAACTCTCAAAGAAAATGTTCATTGAGGCGATAGACCGATACGAAAAGACTCACAAATCTTGCCCCAATTGTCATAAGGTCGGACAGATTGGCGAGGTCTTTGGATACCGAACCATTAGTGGAGGTACAAAGAAAGCAAAGACCATTCCACAGAGCTGGTGTAGAGATTGTCGGGCAGGAAAGAACCCTACTTGATGGTTTCGTAGGCTTGGTTCTTGCCATTGAAATATGGATCGGACAATTCTAAGCCAAGTTGTTCGACCGCCTCAAGATTACTTGGGAGTTGTTCGGTGGCAAGTTCTTCATCTGACATATTAGCGGCTTGCTTATTCGTAAGGAGAGTTTCAGGAATGACTCTCCTTATTTTTTTGTTGAGAGGCACATGGATACTCCAATCGGTTGTGACACCCATACTGAAAGAAGATGTGTAGTAGTAATCATCTCCCGTTTCGTCATAGACCTCCTCGCTTTCTCCACCGAGAGAAACCTCTGTGATCTCAATCCCCTCTTGATTGAACCAAGAACGGGCGACACCCCAAAGCCAAAAGACCGTTCTATCTGCGATCTCTTGCTGGGCATAGACATCCCTTGCGATAATGTCAAAGTCTAATGACAAATCCCACCGACCCCCATATTCAAGTGCGGTCATTTCTCGATATGGGGAAACAACAACCGCTAGGCGATCTCCTTTCTTACATCTGCGACCAAAGGCTAGGATCACACCCTCAATGATATCTCTCCTTGCGTGGTTTTCTTTGATAGTAAATGGACCCAAAGATGCTTGTGGTGTCCGATAATCGGCAACTAGCGAAAGAGTTGCAGCAAGAGGTTCATTGAGAGTAATTAAACCCGTAGAGGGATCGACCATATAATTTGTTCCCTCGTACAAGGGGAGATGGGAGGGGTGCATATACAATCGGAGAGTTCCATTGAGAAAAGCATTTTGCAATTGGAACTCGGTGTCTGTCACTCGTGCGACCACCTCGTTCCGAACATCAAGGAGAGGATCAACATAGAACTCATTGTCTTGTGTGAGCTCGATGTAATAGATCCCAGCGGGTGTTGGAAATACCCCCTTGTTTCTACGAATGGCAGCGCTATCCTCTCGCACCCACTCTATCGCTTGACCTAAATAATTGTCGATTCGTGCGAGAGAAACATAGGAATAAATTGTTCCCACGAAATTGTCAGAGGACAAGCCCACCACATTCGCTGAGCCTGTCTTTACGATAATCCCATGTTGGGGGCGTTCTCTAAACGAGAACTTGCCTTGAATGTTATCAATGAGATCTTGGTATTTGGGATGGTCTTTCCAATACTTTCTCAGCTCAATGATCATTCTTCGCTTGATCGCCTCTGTCAATTGAAAATACATCGCCTAATCTTCCAATGTTTCCATAAAGTCAATGTAGAAATCCACAAGAACCTCAATGTCCTCATCGGTTTCTACACCATTATCAATTCTCTCGTCTATTTCTTCAAGTTTTTTCTCGTCCATAATATCCTCATAGATTGGTTAGCCAATCTCGATAGTTTTTCTGTGTGTAATTTTTTGGCAAGCCCAAACCCTCTCGGACTTGACACCACACCTCATATTCCATTTGTGTTCCTTGAGATAGAGTACCATCTTCATTCTCAATCACCCAAAGATGAGCAAAGGGATTCTGTGCGAAAGCAATCAAAAGGGAGAGTGTTGATACCATCCCATTGTTCCTTTCTTCTTCTTTCTCGTCACAACCATAGACACCACTCAAAATGGAGGTGTGTGGAACAAAGGGTGCAAAGCCTTTCGCTTGTGCGATTTTTCCTACCTTGATCGCATTGTCTGTGTAGGCTTTCGGATTGCCCCCAAAAGCACCCGCAACATACAAGGGAGATCGGACATCTTGATTGTCCAATGCAACATGTTGTCGCAACACATCATTCATTATCCCTCGAACACCCATTGGTTAGTCCTCATCGTATTCGTTTTGGGCTTGAACATAGAGTCCAAGTGCAACGGCATTGAGGGGATCTTTGGCGTGTCGAATTTCACTGATTTCAATTGGAAAACGAGATCGTTGTTCTTCAAAAACTTGTTGGAAGAATTCTACAAATCCACCTGCCTTAGATGTTCCACCTGAAATGACAAGAGGAATAGGCTTGGGCATACTGAACTTTCCTTTGATTTTCTTGAACTCGTTGGCGATGTGCTTTAAGCAATATTTAATCAAACTCTTGTAATAGACCGCAAGAGCTTCTTCTTCGCGTGTCTTTGGGTTGAGAAGATCAATTCCTGCTTCCTTGAGTGCTGTGATCTTTGATTGAGTTGAACCCGTTGCCTTAGAAGCACCTGCGTCAATCCAATCGCCACCCCTCGCTACCGAGAAACACAATCCCTCAATGGTATTGATGGCAAGGGCGATGTTGCACATACCAGCCCCAAAAGAAATCGCCAATCCACTGAAACCCTCTTTCGCACAATCGGAAAAAATAATCGCCATCGCCTCATTACTCGCAACGGCATCATAGCCACATTCTTGTACGATTCGTTCAAAGACACCCTCGTGATAAATTACATCTCTTGTGAGGTCATCTACAGGGGCGGCAGGGATAGAGAAATAACACACCTCATTCTTTTCGGTCGGTTCTCCAAGCACATGGCGAACTAGAATACCAAGAACCTCAATGGCATCAATCTCTCCAGCGGAAATAAGACCTTGTGAAAGAGGTCGCCTTGCCTCTTGTCCAAAGACATTCGCTGTTTCGAGTGCGGCATCTCCAATAAGAAGAATCTCGTTCTCTCGCTCAATGAAATCCACTCCTGAGAGTTTCAACATTTTCTTTGCAGAAAGGTCAAGATCAAGAAACGCATCTCGAATCCTACGGATGTCGATACCTTTCTCCCCTTGACGAGCAGAAACGATATTCATAGTGCCAAGATCGATTCCGACACCTAGTTGTTTTTTCTTAGACATTATGTTCTCCTATAAGTTATTTTTTTCGTTTTTTCTTCATAGCACGCAGAGCACTCGCGGCATCACTAACAGAATCATCTGTTGAAATGGATTCAACAGACATAGAACTCCCCGATACTATACCACTCCCTGTGATATTTGAGGGAATATAAATCGGTTCGTCATCCTCATCAATGGGAGTCGCTTGCACTTGTTGAGCGGGTGCGACACCACCAACGGGGAGAGAGGCTTGTATGGATTGTGTAATCAATTTCCCCAATGCCTCCATATCCATTTGTGCGCCCCCTTGTTGTTGCAACATTGAGGAGAGCTCTCCTGAAATCTCTTGGACTATCTGTTGTTTCATTTGAGCCATCTCTGCTTGAACAATGTCCTTGAGGGATTGTTCAGAAACCCCTTGTTGAGAGGGTGGGGTAGGTGTTGTCTTAGGAACACCCCCTCGCATTTTCACAAATGGTGGTATTTTGGTAGTTGGTGGTTTCTTTTTCATTCTACACTCCTGCTTTATCGCCACAGAGAAAACACCCATACGAAGCAATCTCTGAACAAAAGGTTGGTTGTATTCTTTTTCAGACAATACCCAAGTATCTCTGAGATAAAAGGTTTTATTGATCTCAGAAACAATATAGGAAGGGCATATACAGGTCAAAATGTATTTCCTCATAAGAACCCATCTAAAAAAAGAGTGATGTAATAGGTGACACAATCCTCTTGAACTTGTTGGAGAAAGTTCTTGTCGGCAATTGAAGCAGACACCCACACCCCACTATCAAGATTTCGAGGATATTTCTGTCGTTTCATCTCTCCACTCTTTTGGAGCTCGATTGTTGTCTTGTCTTTGTGCTTTCCCAAATCAAACTTGGTCATCAAAGAATACTCGCCACCCTTTTTCTCTACATAGAGAGAACCCACAAACTCTTGTGCGACTTTCTTACCTCGACCACCCCTTGCGAAATAATCCGAAAAGGCTCGCTTGGTCTGTTGGAGCATGTATCTCTCCAATAGACCATTCTGCGATGCCTCTTTGATAACGGGTATGGAAAAGATAACGGAGGGCATTAGTAATTTTGATTCTCCCAAACAGGCGTCCTACCTCTTTGTTCTTTGTCGTCAGGTGTATTGTCTTTCTCTGTAATCATTGGACTCGCTTGTCGGTCTGCACCAACGGGAAAAGGAGCTCCATCGTAATCTTTTGTTGTTCTCGTTTCGGGGAATGTGAGCTCGGACACACCTGTGACAGGAACACGATATCGGATATCGCTCTCATCAAGATACCCAATGTTGAAGAATTGATTGAGCTGATTTCCACGATTGCTTGGTCGTCTGACAGAACCAATGCTGTATCTCTCGCCATCTTGCTTGACGATAAAATCTCTCTGTGAAACACTCGGAGTTGGTCCAATCCAACACTCGTATGTATGTTCCTTTCTTCGTCCTCTGTCACTTTGAGAGATCACTTGTTCTCCATCGTCAGGACAAACAATAATGTCATAAGGTCCCTCGTACCCACCGACATATCCTGTGCCATAGCATTTCTCACAACGATTACTTGGTTGCTTACTGTATTCAACAAGTTCCTCATCCAATGTGCAATAGCAAGTGATTCCTGATCTCTTTCGGACAAAGAGTTTGACTCTTTCGCCCCCTTGTTCAAGAATCCAATTATTTCTTCGGAGAGCTTCTCTCCAAATGTAATCGAGAGTTTCTACCTCTCTGAGAGAAACAGGTGGTGCGTGAGAAAGAGGTGTTTCTATCAACCCACTTGGAGTTTCATCACTCTTTGCGACCGTTGTGATTCGATACCAAATCTTGTCTTTCTTATCGAGAGTCGTATCTACCAAATTGACATTGTGGTAGTACGACACCTCAACAACAGAGTTCTCGCTGGGAAGAATCGGAGGATTGAATTGTTCCCTTGCGATGTCGTATGTTGGTGAATCAATGAGAGTGATTTGTCCTGTTGTGCCATTGACTCTATCCACTTGAACTCGAACACCATTTATATACACAGCCACATCAAAAGGGGAGTTGGCGTGGATCGCCCCTCCCTCTTTCTTGACCATTGGGAAATTTTGTACTTGGATTGTCCAACTATTGAAAGAGGCGGCATCGCCTCTTGTGTGCCAGCCACTAGCCCATTGTACGAGCTCTTTCTCCACAAAGGCATTATCGGTTCTATCTCGGAACATCCCTGAACCAATCGGATATTGATTCAATCTCTTGAATGGACCGCGATCTCCATCCGTTGAACGATAGATATTGACACCCACAATATCCCAAGCACCGTTATTTTGACCTCCAAGATTAGCGGAAGCGGAATAAACAGGGTTATCCCATCTCTGTGTCGTATCAACAATAGATATCACAGAGGGATCATCCCATTTCAAATCTACCACTCCCTTGTCAAAACCATGTATGACTTGAACATTGGCAGGTGCAAATGGAAACTCAGAGGCAGGTCGCCACACATTAGTTTCGTATCCCATAAAAAAACCCCACAGACATTCTATCTATGGGGTTCATATAAGACGAATAACGAACTTGGTTCAATTACTCAGTTTCACCTTTGGTTTCTTGTGCAACAATGACCTCTCCCTCTGATGTCACTTGCCAAGCGGTACCCTCAGGAATACCTAATCGCTTACCCTCATCCGAAAGAATTTGTTGAGCGCGATTCTCTACCTCTCCAAGAGAACCAATCAAGCGTGCTTTACGGATTTCAAGGCTTCCGATTTCAGATGTGATGTCAGAAGCTGCTTGTTTGAGGCTATTTAGTTGTTGTAAGACTGCTGTATCAACAGCACCGAAATTATTGTCGGACATATATTCTCCTTTTGGGGTGAGTTTTATTTTGTGTTTGAATATACCAACTTTGGTTGTCTATGTGATCACTTTTTTGGGTTTTTGCCCCAATTTTTATCCTCAATGATTGTTGTTTTCTCTAATTCGGCAAGAAGTCTTTCGGAATCCGCCACTCGAACTATTTTCTTCAACTCGAAATTCCAACGATTGAATTGCATACCCGCCCTATCCACGAGTTCTAGTTTTCGGAACTCCACACGAGGGGTAGTTTCCGTAAATGACCAAAAGACATTCCCATCTTCATCTATATATTCGTAGATTCGCAATTGGTCTGTGGCTTCTTTTTTCATAGTCATTCTCTATTGAGGTTCTCCTTCAACGAACAATATAGAAAGAAAAATCAATCTTTCCGATCACTTTACCATCAAATGTCTGTATAGAACAATGGAACGAGATGACCTTGTTCCCCTGATGGATTTCAGGATAAGCAAAATAGTTTTCAGAATGGAGTTTTTATGAAAACAAAATACACGATAAAGGCGAAAGCAATTCGCCAAATCCCTGAACCTAATGTTCTATCTACCAATGGGTACAACACTCGCAGATGGACATTACTTGTTAATGTGTCAGATCTCCCACAAGGAGTTTCCGACAAACCCAATCCTCGACAGCCAAAGGTCAATCGTAAGTTGTGGAGAGAGATCAAGGCGGAGCTCTTGAACGATGGCGATGCCCCTGAGAATATCTTCCACTTGAAGAACAAAGGCATTACGATCTCTGTTGAATCTTTCCAACGAAACAGAAAGAGAGAAGAATGTTCGATTGTTCTTGACGATCAACACTTGCATGGCATCCTAGATGGAGGACATACATACACCATTATCTCTGAGAGCCAAGATTCTATTTTGGAACGAAACGAACAAGGCGACAATATTCAACAATTTGTCAAGATGGAGGTTCTTGAGAACTATCCTGACGAGTTGATCTCTGAGATTGCGAGAGGCTTGAATACAGGAATCCAAGTGAAAGAGAAATCCCTTGCGAATCTTGATAACAAGTTTGACAAGATCAAAGATGCTATCAAAGGTCAAGTGTATGAGAACAATGTGGCTTACAATGAGAATGGGAACGAGAAGATTGACATTGAAACAATTCTTGCCCATCTCTATATGTTCAACACAAGAGATTTCTCAGCCTCATCAAGAGTTGTTCCTATTCGAGCATATTCAGCAAAGGCGGGGTATCGAGATCACTATTTGAAGAATCTTGACTTGTACGATTCTCTCGCGGAACACACTCCCATATTTCTTGAGATGTCAGATTACATTTCCTCCACAGCGAGAGATGCTTGGAACAATGCGAAAGCGGGTCGAAAAGGCGGTCGTCTTTCTATCATAAAGAATGGAAAAACCGATTTCTATTTCCTTGATACACAAGGCAACTACTCTCTTGAGAGATCGGCTCTGTATCCAATATTGAGTGCTTTCCGAGTGTTCTTGAACTACGATGAGAAAACCAACAAATTCACTTGGACAAAAACCCTCAAGGAAATGAAAAAGATTTGGGATACAAATGGATCTCAAATGTTAGAGATTGCCAAGAGTACAACCTATGGGACATCCCCTCACATGAGAGGTCGAAATAAAGACCTTTGGGATCGATGTACCGTTGAGATGCTCTTGATTCGATAACACCCTCTTTCTAGGTAATGTGACTTGAACCCCCTTTGGCTTCCATTGGGGGTTCTTTTTTTATGTACGCAAAAAGGTACGCAATTTACACTTTGAGGTACATAAATTACACTAAGAGGTACGCTTTTTACACCAAAAGGTACATAATTTACACTTAAAGGTACAAGATTTACACTTTCAGGTACAAAACACGCACTTATTTTTTCTTCTTGAAGAACCACTCATATAGAAACAGGACGAGAAACAAACAGAAGAATGGGTGCTTGTTGATAAAGGCAAGAACTCGCCAACAGAGATAGGCGAGAATCAACAAAACGAGAACCAAAAAAAATGAGAGTGCGTTCATATCAAACACACTCTCATAGAAAAGTTATTCACATTGTAGTTGTAATTTTATGCCTTATTTCACCCTCAGGTTCTTCAATGGCAAATATTCACACTAGAGTAGGAATCAGAACTTCCTTTTTCTTCTTGGGAGTTCTTCTAAGCCACCACCACTTTGGCTACCATATTCTCCACCATCAACCTTACTCAAATCCTCCACAACAACACCCCATATCACTCTCCAGCCATTTGCTTTCGCATTTGCATAGGTGGAACTCCCATCAAGGATTGTGTAAGAGCCATCTATCTCTTTACGCAAAGAGATAGGTTGTCGCTTTGGATTGTACCCATTGAAAGTCAGCCACATTAACCTATTGGCATTTGCGATACCACCCTCACGAGCGCGAGATGGCTTAACCTCACTCAACTTTGGCTTTACGAGTTTAGGACTATTCAAGAAATATCTTGAGGGATCATCAGGGAGTTGAACAGGTTCCCAATCTTGCCACTTAGTGTTCTCAATAGCCTCTGCTTCTTCCTTGCTTTTGATCTTTGGTGCAGGCTTGAACTTGCCCGCTGTCTTTGAAACCAATGGCAATAAGTGTTTTCTGAGCTCAGGATTCTTATGTGCCAAACGAATGATCTTGTTTCTTAAATTGGACATAGGTTTTTCTCTTATTGAAATGCCTTAATAATTTTTTCATTGACCAAGCCTTCATCAAAAAGACCATACATCATATTGACCGACCAAAACAATCCATCAATACTTTTCAATTGATCTCTGTGACTCCCAGCGAAAATTTCACCATCAACACGACCATTCCAATTCTCATAAGGAGTAAAATCCCCTATGTATTTCTTTCGGATAAATTCCTCAGCGACAGCAAAGAACTCACCATTTTCCGATTCAACGACATAAAAGCCCTTTTTGTTTGCTTTTTTCTCAACCAACAAGGGCAAGATGTCCTCTCGGATTTCAGGATTGTTTTTCGCCAATCGAATTAATTTTGATCGTAGGTTCATAAATTTCTCCACACCATTGTAAAAATATAAAAAAGATATTGAATTCACCGTTTCATCTTTGAGAGAAAAACACCACCCGCAAAACAAGCGATGAACCAAAGAAGAAACACAAGAATGAACACACCCCAAAAACTCTCAAAGAGATACAATAGAAAGCCCACAACAAAGGTCACTCCCATTGTTATGATCGCCAAGCCCAATGCTATCGCAACGAACGACAGAAGGAGGACAAGATTCTCTCTCATCTCCCACCCATGTGTGTAAGTGATTTCATTGTGCGAATCTCATCCGCGTATGTCAGAGCTGGAACTCTCGATGTCCGATTGAAATATTCTTTCTTCAACTCTTTGATTGAATTGTTGTTCTCAAAAACAAAGAATATCCGATGCCCCTCTTTCTCTGTGTCTAGGAACACAACACCCGCAACTTTCAAATAGGCGGCATAGTAAAGGTCACTCGTCCGATACCTCCCCTCTACATAGGGCTGTTTCTTATTGGGATACATAATGTCCATTCTCCAAAAATAGAAAAGGGTGATTGATTTCTCAACCACCCTCTCATTATTGAACGGATACCGAACTTTAAGCGATAGATCCATCCACAAGATACACAACAAGGTTGCCCGCATCTGAATGAGTACGCAAGAAGCCCTCACCCAAAGAAGCGGTGGTTCGGTCACGAAGATAGAGCCTTCGCTTACCACCGATCAAGCGACCATTTCCTACGACTCCTGTTTCAGCAAAGTTGCCATTGGTGTCACGAGAAGCACCCGTAAGAATACGAAGAACACCCTCAACACTTCCTGTACCATAGTCGGCACCACTACCATCTGCGGTTGTCACGCTTGTCTCATCAAGAGTTTCACCCGCAAGAGCACGAGCGATAACGAAAGTAGCCAAACCATCCGCGTCACCTTGCCCGCCTACATTAGCACCCTCGTCTGAAAAGTAAGAACTCAACTCGGTTGCATAGGCAGAAGCCAAACTTGGAAGATAAAAACCAACTTGGCGAGATACAGGAGCTTCATTGATCACAGGTAGATCAGAAACATATTGTCCTGCAAAATCAGCGTCAGCCGTTACTACAAAAATCTCAGCCATGTTTTCTCCCTATTGCTTTGCGCCACTTTCGTTGAGGATAAGGCATTGAACACCTTTACCAGCGGGTTTTGCCGATCCATCGAAAGCAGTAGCAGATTTGAAATGTGAAAGAGAACCTTCGTGAATACAAGCATCAATACGGTCACGAGAATAGATTCTACGAGTCCCACCGATAAGTCTGTGGTTTCCAATGATAGCACCCTCAGCGAATGTTCCTGCGCCACTTGGCTCTGCACCCATAAGGATACGAAGGATTCCTGTCAAAGCAACATTACCATCAGCATCAAGGTCGTGAGCAGGTGCAGCCTTTTGTGTAACAGCCAACCCTGAAGAAACATTTTCACAAACAAGTGCTGTTCCTGTAGCACTACCCGCAATCAATACCGCGTCAATCTCTGCTTCAAGATTAGCCAATGTGATTGCATTTGTGTGATCTCCATTTGCATACTCAACAACAAAGTTTGCGATAATCTTTCCAACCACCTCAGAAAGAAGAACCTCATCAGCAGCATCAAGAGCGCCTTGTGCATAGAGTAGTGTTCCTTGTGAAGAATACATTCCCGCAGCACCTCCACCCAAAGCATTTGCCGCGCTCAAAGCGTCATCAACATAAACATCACCGACAGCAACTTGTGCGTCGGTAGAATCTGTAAATTCAGCAGAGGCAAGGTAAGTAGCAAGGCTAGAGGCTTGCGCAGAGGTCGCTGTCAAAGCAGTTCCCAAATAAAATCCGATTTGACGAGCAACAGGTGTCGCATTTACAACAGGCAAATCAGACAGATACTGACCATCGAGGTCTGCATCAAGATTGATTACAAAAAGTTCAGCCATTTTTTTCTCCTAGAATAGATATTTTGATAGGGTCTTTACTCAAATAGATATGAGTATTGAACAATTAATGAAGATTTCTCCAAAAGCCCCCATCAAAATTGGGAGGCACATATAAAAGAATATAGAAAGATTATTCACAGAATTAAGGTGATCCTTCCAAAACAACCGAAACAAAGAGTTGAAAGGTCGCAGCCCCACCATCGGTTGAGAAAATAAATTGTTTGTTCGCACAAGAGAAAAGATTCAATCCACCTGCGGGGATATTTATCAAAGGCATACTCTCAACGGGAGAATACAATAGTTGCCCTGCACCACTTGTTTGGAGCATATGGACATAGGAGGCGAACTTTGGAACAATGAAACTAAGAGCTGAATTGTTTGGGAGATCACCTTGACTCAATCCTGTGTCAGGAATTGTCGCTACCAATGTCAATGTTCCTTGTTGGAAATAATAGAACTCAGGTGGAGGAACGATCAAGATAGGAGATAGAGCTGTTGCTGTTCCCCCCATATCTACCTCTTGAACTCGGAGATAGAACTGCTGATCGTCATTCGGAATACTTGGATTAGAAATCGAAAAGTCATTGATATTGAATACAACACGAGAGATTCCTCGATTGCTACCCATTTGTTTTTCTCTACCCTGTCTTTTCAACGAGGGAGAAATATAGACTTGTTGTGGTGCGATCTCAACAAGCTCGACCAAACCTGTTGTGGCAGGATCGAGATCATACGCACCCTCTAATGTGGGCGACACCAAAATCTTGTAGGCAGAAACTCCTTTACGATCAGGAATCATTATATCTACCATTTCATCTTGGCGACCAACCAACCGAACATTCTTAATCATAAATCACCTCTTTTTTCTTTCTTGACTAGAGCATCATAGGTACTTGTGTCTTTCCCTTTTGATTGAGCCAATCTCTGAGCTTCCGACCAACTATCTACTTGTTCCCCATCTACATTGGGTTGAATACGCATACTTTTCATTTCTTTGGAGTCTTTTGCGAACTCTTGCTCTTTGGGTGCGATAGCACGATTCTTCTGTCGCATTTGCCCCTTGATCTTGATGTTCTTTCCTGTCCAACCATCCCCTTTCAATATAAAGGTGGGAGAGGTCAATTGTCGTTGGGTGTTCAAAGAATCACACTCAACACAAGAAACCGCACTCTTATCTGAAAAAGAACGCATCTTGTCAAAGACATTCTCGCAAGACATACATTGATATGTGTATATTGGCATTTGGTATTCTCCTATGAGTTATTGATGTATAGACACATTAACGATCCAACCATCGCTTTGTTATTCGTTGTACCATACCAGCAAGACGATATGACCACTCGTAATTCTTTAGTTTGGATTGTTCTGTGTGGGTGCTAAACTCATCGTAAAAATCAGGCAAAGGACAAGGAAGATACCTAGCAGCGACATCCTCACCAAGAGGTTCTCCCACATCGGAATCATCTGAGAAAAGAGTATAAACTCTAATGTGTGTGTTCTTGTCTTTGACAATTATGCCAAGTTCTTTGTTGTAAGACCAAGAGCCCTCTTGATTTCGATACATAGAACTTGTGTCTTTCGCCTTAGTTCGGTTCTTTATTGTATGGATTCGTATGACCGCCACCACAGTTCCATCCCCTATATAGAGTGCCTTGCCGCGCTTTTTTGCCTTGTTCAATTTCTTTATGAATCGTTCGGGACTTTTATCTATCGTTGAAACGATTAAATCTCGAATCTCGGTGGTAGAAATATCTCTTGAAATTGCTCTTGTGATAGCGTGTTCTGTGAAACTAATGATAGTAGGTGTTTTTCTTCCATTGTGAGAATATATCTTAGGGTGAGAAAACGCATATTGATCTTTGTATCGCTTATCTCCTTGTATTGTTTCTGAAATAAGTGCCTCATCATTAGCGGGGAAATCCAATTTTGGATCGAACTCAATCACATTAAGAATGTTTTTCCAATCGGAAACATCTTGGCAAATGCTTTTTTGAATCTCTAGGTTCTCAAGAATATCCTCTCTCCTACCTAAACGAACCATTGAGGACAAAGAGCTGAACACAGCTGCCACATGCTTACAAGAAGCGTTGATTCCTTTCGGATCACGAACTTTCGGAGGTGCAAGATTACCTCTTGGCTTTCCTAAAAGATAACCTTTCTCGTGTGCGTAATACTCTGAACCTTGAAATACCCACGCATTACAAGTACAAGAAACCTTTATGTCTTGTCCATTCCGTTGAGTCTTGACCGTATGTGTATCTTTTCCTCCCGAAACCTTGAATGTTCCATCGCCATTGTTCTGAACAGACAAAGATTTGGAGGCATCAATGACCTTGCGAGATGTAGAGGACAGAATACTCTCCATTGATTTCGCTTGTATATATCTTGAAGCAACTCTCTTTGAACTAGACATCTTATTTTCTCATTTGTAAATATCGTTGTGCGACTCTTGTGGCGGATGCTTTCACAAATTGACCATTCGGCACAACTCTCGATGTATTTCCAACATCAGGTTGTTCCCCATCTGTGTTCTGCAATTCGCTGGGGCGTCTTTCTTTATTGGAGGGATCAAACTTGTAATAGCCATTCCCACCACTCGGAGAATAGTTCGTTCCACTTGGATGATAAATTTCATCCTCATCGGGAGGTCTTTTCTCGTAGAACATATCCGCGACTCTTTGAATCATATTCTCCATCACATACCTCTCAGCTAGGAGCTCGGCATATCTTCTCCGACCTCTCGTTCTTCTATTCCACTTTTTTCTTTTCAATCGAAACTTGTTTCGCTTCCTACGATAATTTTGTCGATTCTTGCGCTTCTTTTGAATGTTCTTCCCTCGATTTCGCTTTTTGGTTTGTTCTCGCTTGCGAATCTGAGAGGGTGTCATTCTCTTGTAGGCAATCATCTCCTCAGCAAGATGTTCCTCTGTTTCTTCAATGTCGTTTTCTTCACTCATAGCAAACCCAAATATCTTGAGGCAACTCGCTCAATCATAGCCATACGGTTTCTTTTCTTGTAGTTCTGTTGGTGCTTTCTCTTATTTCTTTTCAGAATAGATTTGCTCGGTGATTTCCGAATGTGCTTTTGTGGATTGGTCTTTCTTCTATCTTGAACCTTTTTCCACCTCTTGTTGTTCTTGTACTTTCTCTTGTATCGAACCTTATTCTTTCTTCGGATTTTGGCTTTGTTTCTGCGGTAGTATCGTTTCTTCTTCAAGAGGTCGCTGGTTGGGTGATGATTCTGTTGTGATTTCGGTCGGTCTTGTTTGTATCTTGTGTTGAACAAACCTTTTGGTTTCACATGTGGTCTTTCTCTCACACGAATGACAGCTTCTTTTATCCAAGCACTCGCCACCCTCTGAATCATTTCTCGTTCAAGGGCTTGTTCAATAGAAGATGTCCGAATGTTCTTTTTTACACGAACATTTGATGTTTGATCATTATAGGGATGTCCATATTGTTCCCCCTCAGCAGGACGAGTACGAGATTTAATCTCATCGGCAGAGCCATCAGGAACATTGAAAGTTGCTGGACCAAGATGCTTGATATTGTCCTCACCATTACTGTCAGGACGAGTGGGCGATCTTGGAGTTGCCTTATCGGGCGACAAGACACTATCAGGTGACCTGTCCTTGTCGCCTGTTCCCGTATCATCTTTTTCTCGAACATAGGTTTGTTGTCCGGGAAGCTCGGATGCGGGTGGGCTATATGCAACCTTTCTATTGAACTTTCTCATCTTGCCTATCTTCTATCTCGGACATCATTCCAATTCATATCATTCCAAGACTTCAACCCAATGATTGTAGGATCAAACCATTGACTCAAATCCAAAGAACCCGCGCTCTCCACTTGTCCATTCTGAATGACCGTATGGATAATGATTTTCGCCCTATCCATAATCTTTGCCTTATTTGGGTATCGGTATGGTCGATATCCCGTAATGGTGTAGCGAACCTCAATACCTTTATCTATTGCGGCAAGACCATCATTGAAATTCTGTGCAAAATGAGATTCTCTGCTCAAAGACGATTCATATTTAGAAACGCTCATTAGGTGAGTACGAACAACATTCATCGCTTGTTGGAGAGTCACATTTCTGAGAGCACTACGAACGACAGCGTGATCCGTAAAAGCAAATTGAACACCATTCCCAATCTCTAGGTATCCTCCCCCATAGCCTTTGTTTGGCTTTGTGGCTTTGAGATCGAAAGTGAAAGGGGGTGCATCCCCTGTCACTTTTTGGCTTTGGGCAAACCAAGTTTCATCCTTAGATGGAATCTTTGTGAGAGAATCCATAAACCAAAACTTAATTAATTGGAGAACGACTGTCTTGTTCTTTGGATTCATCGCCAACCGATTGTAATGTGGGACAAGTACATCAAAGAACTCTTTCCGACTTGCGATTCGGACAACATTCTCATAGGCTTTTCTCATAGAGGGAGATAATGGTGCAGCTCGCTCAATGCTCTCCTCTACCTTTTCTCTGTCGGAGATAGGCAAACGCTCTCGGAGATGAGATTCTCCCATTTTTGATAGGGCGTAGGATGTCCTATCGAGTGTTTCTTCTAGGCGATGTAATCGTTGAGGGAATCCTGAGATAATATCACCACCTACTTGATAGAGATGGTCTTTCTTTTCAGATTTCTCGACCAAAGCGAGAGTTCTATTCAAAAGATGTCGAAGGCGATAGGCTTCCACTCTCGCAGAGGTGACCCCCTCCATAATGAGAGCCCAAGACGCATAACTAGAATTTGCTTTTTTCTTCATGACTAAAAAAACCCCAATGACAAAGTATTATCATTGGGGTGCTAAATATAAAAGGGTTATCGACTTATTGAGAGATAGCCTCGTTGATTCGCTTTTGGACACTCTCGGTTTCAATTGACATCACTTGATCGAAAGCCTCTCGGTCTGTTTCGTACAAGTTCGTTGCTTCTTTCACACGAGTTTTCCAATGGGCTTTCAAATCCCACTCAACGGTATTTGTTGTGACCATTTCTTCTGTGGTACTTGTTTCAACTTGTTCGCTGGGCATTGTTGCTTTCGCTATTGCTGCCTCAGGAAGAAGTTCTGTGAGCTCCTCACCCTCAATTTGAGAATCAACATCTCCTGTTGGCTTTGCGATCTTGTAGATTTCCGCTTTCTGTGGTCGATAGGCATCGTCAAAAGATTTGTTCGTTCCATCAAGAGAAAGTTTTTGCTTACTTGGTGTCTTGATTTTCCCAACGACCATCCCTTGATCGGTTTCTTGTGCTTGAGGTGTTGTTTCTGTTGTGACAGAAGAACGAGGTGTTTCTACTTGTTGATCTTCTTGTCGAATGACCTTGAACTTGCTTGATTTGACCTGTGTGTTCTCAAGGTTGGAAATCTCTTGATCTACATTGGTTCGGTCTGTCAAGACAGTCTTTTGCTTCGCAGAGGTTTTCATCGTTGTCGCAATAGGTGTTCCCTCATCTTGTGCCTGAACAGTAGAGGCTTCTTGTGTTTCCGCTACAGCTCGACCAACAACCCTTTCTTCGCTTTGTACGGTCTGTACTTGCATTTGTTTCTTCTCGTCTGTGTTGGTAGAACGAATAGAAATAGCCGCGCTTTTCGCTACATAGGTTGTGTCGGTGTCTGTCGCTGGAACGAACCAACCCGCCTTGATGGCTGAACGAATGGTCGGAACAGTATAGTCTTTCCCACCATATTTTAATGTTTGTCCATCAAACTCAAAGGTATCGTCTTGATGAATATCAATACCCTCTGCCCCAATATGAATCTTGGTTGTGGCTCGGTACTCTTGAAATTGTCCTTTTGTAAATTGCATATCTGTACTCCTAGATTGTGTGTTGTCATTGTACCCATTAGAATTCTACTCTGAAATCCGTTGTGAGAATAATTTGTGTGGCTGAAATCGCAAAGCCCACTTGCACAGAAAAACCTGTTGTGGGTGGTGTATGGGACACCTCACCATTGGCGACAGCAAAGACAGGATCATTGGGGGTCAAAGCACCCCCGCCCGCAACGATAGGTGTGACGAGAGCTCCTCGATTCACAACATACTTGCCAACATCTCCAATGTTTATTCCTGATACCGCAAAGCCCAATAACCTGTCGGCATTGGAGGGATCAGCAAGAATTATTTCAGGAGTGCCATTGGAGGTGTCTATCGAAACCAAAGAACCTGCCAATAGAACATCTTGAGAGGGGTATGGTTCGGAAAAGAACACCCCCGCTGCACTAGCACCACCTGTTCGAGCGATTGGCATTATTCTTCTTCCTCAACGACCTCATATTCTTCTATGTGAGATTCAACCCAACGAAGAAGGATATCCATAATGTAGCAAGAGATAGCGGACACAAAAGCGAATCCGAGTGTCATCAAGATATTGCTCAAAACACTATCAGAGGGAAACTTTTGATCAATGGCACATACGAACAACCAAGCGATCCATCCTGCGTGGAATCCCGTACAATAAGTGCATTTCAACATCTTATCAAGAAAAGGGTGTTTCTTATGTAGGAACGATACTTTGTGTTGCAAGCCAAAGCAAATCCCAAATGCCAATAAAATCAAACCGATATTTGAAACAATCATTGTTATCTCCTAAATTTCTTTCTACGAACTGTTTTAGTTTTTGGTTTTTCAAGAGCTGATTCTGCCATAGGAAAGTCCATCTTGGCGGGAGGGGGAGTATCATCCTCCATAATACGACAACAAGATGTCTTGGCAGAGAGATTGAAAATGTCTATGTCTTGAAAATCTTCTGTGGTGTCTAGCACCCCATCATTGTCGCAATCAAAACCCAAGTCCAACTTGATGTGGTTGAGTGCTTGAATGAGCAACTTGGTTTCTTCTGTGTTCTGTGCCTTTGTATCCCCAAAACCCAAATGGGATTGGAATTGCACCTTGACCAAGCGAATAATTGCATCGCCAAGTCCAAGATTTACTTTCTTTCCATCCATAATGAAATCTCCTTGTGTATCATACCCACACAATTATTGAAAGAATAAAAAAACCCCCCAACCAAAAGATTGAGGGGTTTGTGAAAAAATCACACAATCAAAGGATGATTATGGGAGTTCAGCGATGAATTGTGGCAGAACATAAAGTTGATTCACACCAACAGCAACGCCAACTTGATAGACACACTGATTTGATCCTGTAGGATCTTGAACAGTCATAGCACCCGCAGTTGAAGCTGAGAGATAGATAGGCTTACCCATATCACCATAAGAAACAGAAGCACTTGATGTTTCCAACAGAGAACCCGCACCTGCAACTCGAATAGAGTCAAACGCATTAACCGTACCACCTGTAGCATCCATACAGAAACCAATCAAGCCTTTGCAAGAATCATAATTAACTGCACTCGCTTTCTCAACCTTTGCATTTGTACCACCTTGAAGACTAGCATTACTTACAGAAAGGTCACTACCACTTACGGCATTTGAACCAACATTACCAAGAGCACCTACACCTTCGTGAGAAACCTTGATATCATAGTCATTACCATTAGCCAAAACCTCAACAAACAAAGAGGTACCTGACAATGTAGGAGTCACTCCTTGAATTGCTGTCTTGATACTATTTGCGGTTGCGCTAGCATCCCCATTGGTGACTGTAAAGTCCGCTGGTTGGCTAAGAGTGACATTTTGTGTAGATCCATTTGTAAGGTCAGAAAGAATAGACAAAGTGATACTTGTAATGTTTGCAGTAGCAGAGGCTTGTGCAACAGTAAAGGTCACAGAAGGTGCAACAGCAGGGGTAATTTTCACAAGATCACCAATAGCAAGGCTTGTGGCAAGATCAAGAGGATACAAAGCAGCATCGTTGCCAATTCCTGCAGATTGCACAAACTCTTTGATACCATATTGAGCACCCTTGTCACTTGGTCGAACTTGGAGAGCACCACTATTTCCATTACTGTCGCTATTGGTTTCAAGTGTAAGACCAGCACTCTCAACGGTAAAGTTAGATTGACCATTCGCTTGGAGAGAGATCGAAGAATTTCCACTTGTAGGCTTATTGATGATAAAGTCGTTACCTGTGGTCATTGTGATTTCATTTCCAACATTATAGACATCTTGGAGACCAACATTTGATACTTCATAGCGATGAATTGTATTTGCAGAGGAAATCGCAAAGTCTGTCAAACGAAGATTAACAAGAGAACCTTTGGAGATTGCTCCTAAAGAATTCTTAACATTCGCACCATCAGCAACAGCAATCGCGGTCAAAGCACAAGTAGAGATAGTACCACTTGAACCAGCAGCGACATCGTTTTGAATGTTGGTTTGAAGGAAATCAGCACCTGTGACACCACCAATAGAACCAATATTCACACTCTCTTGATCACTACTCCCATCAAGATTTATGGTAGTGATAGCATAAAGACCATTCATCTCAGGAGCACCATCAGCTTCAAAGCCTTTGGCAACAATGATATCACCTGCGCTGAAACCAACACCACCTGAGATAGCGGAGGACATAGCCAATGCTGATCCATTGATTGTTCCACTAAATTTCGCAGCGTTATGTCTGTATCCAGCAACGAAAGTGACATCAATGTTATTTCCATTTACAGTTGCTGTGGAAACAGTGGATTCACCTTGAATAACTGCCGCAAGATTTGCAAGCGAGTTATAGGCTGTTTGGGTAAAAGTGTTGGTTGAACCATCTGCATTTGTGATAGTGACAGAATCACCTGCACCCCAACCTGTACCATTGATAGAACCTGTGGCTCCAACAGGAGTGATTGCTGCATCAAAGGTGATGAGATTGGTCGATGCCGTACAAGAATCAACATTAGCGGTGTTGATTACATTATGAACAACAGCCAAACCACCTGCTTTTGATGTACCATCAGCATTTGCATTAAGATCAATAAATTGATCGCCTGTTACGATGTTGGTTGAACCCGAAGAATTGATATCTCCAGCAACATCCAACGAACCTTGAATAGAAAGATTTGCGACCGTCAAGAGCTCATCAACAGTAATGTTGTTCAATCGAAGAACATCGCCACCAAGACTTGATGTGGCATTGTTAAGTTGCTTAGGACGACCTGCTTCGTAAAAAAGAATTTTACTAATATCAGCCATTTTAGACTCCTATAAAAAAAGAAAAGTTGTTTTGTTTCAATACAATCGTTGATCGAAATCCAATAAATCCAATACTCGTCAATCAAATAGGAACATTTATTGAACAATAACCGAAATTATTTTCGTGTTCTCTTGATGGCTTTCACAAAATCGTGCATTGTCTTACACGCACTATCGTACTTTTGCTCAGGAGAATTAGGATACATATTCAAGGTATCTGTGGCTTTCTTGTCCTTGTCACAGAATACAAAAAGGACATCTCCTCGATCCCCTTGTTCCGTTCTGAGAAACCTCACATCTCTCGCCAAGAGAAACCCCGCCAACCGAAAATCTGTGATTGCTAATTCTTCCATCTCTGTCCATTCGTATATGCTTTCACTCCCTTTGGAAATATAAACCGAATACCCAAATGACCTCAATAAAAAAACCCCCCTTGCAGAACAAGGAGGGTCTTAGGAGTAATCCGATTCGGAAAAGGATTATCGAGTGATAGACAAACGAACAAGTCCTTTTGGATTGAAACATCCGATACCCAAGTTCTCAAATACTGAGAAACCAATGGTACGAGCCTTTGGATCGTCAGCAGAAAGAACGGTCAATTCTGTACGAACAGGAATACGACCGAAATACTCAGGCTCACAAGCAACATATACTGTTCCAACAGGAACGATACGAGATGTGATGATTTGAGCTCCCCAAAGAGTAGCCATCAAACCTGTCTTGAGAAGATCTCTTTGAGATTCGATATCAAGGATGTCACGACCGAACTTACGAAGATCCGCATAGTCACGAGCGTTCATGAAAACACGAGCAACACGCAAGTCGTGGCGTTCAATCAACGCATAAGCGTCAGCAAGAACAGCACCTGTGACAGGAGCAACGACAGGAATGTCAGCGTTTTCAGTTCCCAAAGAATCAAATCCGTTGGTAGCAACACCATCAAGAGTAGCGAATACACGCTCATCTTCAGCAGCTTGGATTTGAGCACGAGCCAAATCTTGAGATCGTTCAATCAAGTCAAAACGACGCTCTTTGATTTGTGTCAAAGGAATCTCAGGGTTAGATGCGATTTCAAACAATGGAAAGATAACACGACGAGGCTTTGTGATAGCAAGAATGTTTTCACCTTCTTCACCAACAACATAAGCAGTCACATCAGGATCTTTATCATAGATTGGCAAAGCACCATCAGGTAGTTGTTCCACAAGGAAAGTCTTACGACCTACCGAACTATAATCTCTACGCAAACGAAGTGGTTGAGTCATAGAAGCAGCAAGTTTTGCACGACCTTGAGGAGTTTTGATATAATCAGAAATAATTTTTTGCTTTACAGCATTGTTAACATTAGACATTTTTTACCTCCTCCTAATTAAATGCGTTGATCGTACATGATTTCATCTTGAGCACTGTCAGCAGTCATCTTCAAGATTGCGAGTTTGGTGTTACCAAAGTTAGCAGGAGTGTTATCACCTGCATAAATGTTGGTAGGATCAGCAGCGGTAATTCCTATTTCTTCAATCCAAAGTCCATTGACAGAGGCACACAAGAAGTCACCGACTTGATAATCAACAGCAGTTGTACCATCAAGAGGTCGTACCGTTTCATAAAGGCTGTTCGCATAAGTTCCTTGTGCAGATACATAAGGTGACTTAGAAGATGCAAGAGCAGGTGTGTTCTCAAAAGAATAACCAGCCGCGTGATTGATGAAAACACCAACAGGTACTACACCAGCAGTTCCATTGTGAAGATCAGCAGCAGCACTAGCAAAACCAAGTCCGCCAATTTCGTTGTTTCCACCGTCAGCATCACCACGAGTGAAAGCGATAGAACCACTGAGAACACCCAATACAGATGTTGCTACTTGTGGTGAGTTAGTTGCATAAGCGGCTTGTACGCCTGCAAGAGTTGAATATACGGGGTTAGTTTGTGTGAAAGCATCATCAGCCAAAACACCTGTTGAGTTGCGAATACCAACATGCAACAGACGAAGGGAAGATGAACTTTCAGTAAAACCACCACTCGCTTGTCCAAGCATAGCCATAAGATTTCTCCTTTTTAGGCAATACTCCCTGTTTACAAGGGAGAGAGTTAAATAGAAAGTTTGGTTAATAAGACCAACCCACAGTATGAGCGATCATATATAAGTTCGATTATCGAAAGACTATTGAAAAATAATTCAAAGAGATCAAAAAAAATCCCACCGATTTCTCGATGGGATTCACATTCACTCAACCAATAAAGGACTATTGATTAAAACATATCAGAGATATCAGGAGCTGATTGCCACAACTTAGAAAGGTCATCCATTTCGTTCTTTGCTGTCTTGGAAACATTTCCAACACTTTGAACACCTTGAGATGCCTTACGAGCACGAGGCTTCAACTTGTAAGAGGCTTTCTTAGAAGATTCTTTTTCTTCTTCTTTTTCTTCCTCTACTTCTTCTTCTTCTTTTTCTTCTTCGTCAGCAGCGAACTTTCCACC
>Ga0181591_10000862_pt1 | contig 25468 bp, 17 predicted proteins | sample 071ome_33_FD_133757 | JGI IMG/M metagenome (GOLD analysis project Ga0181591, IMG submission 133757) | Coastal salt marsh microbial communities from the Groves Creek Marsh, Skidaway Island, Georgia - 071412AT metaG (megahit assembly) | ecosystem: Environmental > Aquatic > Marine > Intertidal...
ACGTGATCTCCTGATTGAATATCTGCACCTCATCCAGGACAAATTTGGCTATCTTGGTCATTCCCATCTTTGCGCGCTGGCGAACGAGCTCAAGCTTGCCCAGGCAGAAGTGTATGAGGTGGCTACATTTTACGCGCATTTCACGGTGGTGGCCGAAGACGAAACCCCGCCGCCGGCATTGACGATCCGGGTTTGCGATTCCCTTTCATGTGAACTTGCGGGTGCCTCGGCGCTCCGGTCGGCACTGGAAGAAGGTCTTGATCCGGCGTCGGTGCGGGTGCTCCGGGCGCCGTGCATGGGACGTTGCGATACCGCGCCCGCGCTTGAAATTGGTCATAATCACATCGATCACGCTGACCTTGAAAAGGTTGAGGCGGCGATTGCTGCGGGTGATACCCATGCCCATCTGCCGGATTACGAAAAACTAACGGCATATCGCGCCGAAGGCGGCTACGCCAAACTTGAGGAATTGCGCAAAGACGGTTCCTGGGAAGATGTGCAGGAGATGGTGCTGGCAAGTGGTCTGCGCGGCCTCGGTGGTGCCGGTTTCCCGTCCGGGCGGAAATGGGGGTTTGTCCGCGCCGCGGAAGGCCCGCGGTATCTCGCGGTTAACGGCGATGAAGGTGAGCCCGGAACCTTCAAGGACAGATATTATCTCGAACGGGTCCCGCACCTTTTTCTCGAAGGCATGCTGATTGCTGCCTGGGCGGTGGAAGCGGAGAGATGCTATATTTACATGCGTGATGAGTATCCGGCGGTACTGGAGATTCTCCGCCGTGAGATTTCGGCACTCGAAGAGGCCGGTTTGGTGGATCAGGGTTATATTGATCTCCGCCGCGGTGCCGGAGCGTATATCTGCGGTGAGGAAAGCGCGATGATCGAATCGATCGAAGGCAAGCGCGGACTGCCGCGTCATCGTCCTCCCTATGTTGCGCAGGTCGGTCTCTTTGGCAGGCCAACGCTGGTGCATAATATCGAAACCCTGCATTGGGTCGCACGGGTCTGCCGTGAAGGACCTGAGATTTTGTCGTCGGTGGAAAAGAACGGACGAAAGGGCCTCAGGAGTTATTCGGTATCCGGCCGGGTGGCAAAGCCTGGCGTTTATCTGCTGCCGGCAGGCTCAACAATCACGGATATCATCGATGCCGCAGGGGGAATGGCATCAGGCCATGAATTCCGTGCCTATCAGCCTGGAGGGCCGTCTTCGGGGATATTGCCGGCAACGATCAATGATGTGCCGCTTGATTTCGATACCCTGCAGCCATTGGGAAGCTTTATCGGTTCCGCCGCGGTGGTGGTGCTCTCGGATCAGGACCGTGTCCGTGATGCGGCGCTCAATATGCTAAGGTTTTTTGAAGATGAAAGTTGCGGGCAGTGCACCCCGTGCCGGACAGGTTGCGGCAAGGCCGTGCAGCTGATGCAGGAGGAGAGATGGGACAAAGACCTGCTCGCGGATCTCTGCCAGGTGATGGAAGATGCATCGATCTGCGGTCTCGGGCAGGCGGCACCGAACCCGATCCGGCTGACAATGAAACATTTTGCTGAAGAAATAAGCTGAGGCAGGGCCATGCTTGATACAACAACGACCAAAACCGTTACCTTCACGCTGGATGGCAGGGAAATCACCGTGCCTGAAGGGACCACGATCTGGGAAGCGGCGCACGCCCAGGGGGTTGAGATCCCGCATCTGTGCCATAAGCCGTCGACAGGTTACCGGGCTGATGGCAACTGCCGGGCCTGTATGGTTGAAATCGAAGGTGAGCGCACGCTGGCGGCATCCTGCATCCGGTCTGCGACCGACGGCATGGTGGTGTCAAGCGCCAGCGAAAGGGCGGCAAAATCAAGGGCGCTGGTGGTTGAACTGCTGGCCGCGGATCAGCCGGAAGAGGCGCATGACCGCTCGTCTCATTTCGCGGCGATGAAAGCGGCAAACAATGTTGAAGAAAGCCGTTTTCCCGCGCGTGAGGCGGGTTCAGTGCCGCTTCTTGACGACAGCCACGTGGCCATGCGGGTCAATCTTGATGCCTGTATCCACTGCAATCTCTGTGTCCGCGCCTGTCGTGAAGTGCAGGTGAATGACGTGATCGGCATGTCCGGCCGCGGCCATACGGCTGAGATCGTCTTCGATATGGCGGACCCGATGGGAAGCTCGACTTGTGTTGCCTGCGGCGAATGTGTTCAGGCCTGCCCCACCGGTGCGCTTCTTCCGGCGACAGTGGTGGACGAAGATCAGCATGGCGATACCCAGGACTTTGATCGCGAGGTCAGTTCGGTCTGCCCGTATTGCGGGGTTGGCTGCCAGCTCAGTTTCAAGATCAAGGATGATGAAATCAAATATGTTGAGGGGATTGAAGGTCCGGCAAACGAGAATCGTCTCTGTGTTAAGGGCAGATTCGGGTTTGACTATATTCATCATCCCCACCGGCTGACGAAGCCGCTGATCCGCCGTGATGATGCGCCGGCCAAGGGGCTGAATGTTGATCCGTCCGATCCGCTGACCCATTTCAGGGAAGCGAGCTGGGAAGAAGCGCTCGAAGTGGCGGCCTCCGGCCTTGCCAAACAGCGCGAGCAGGCCGGCACGAGGGTGGCAGGCTTTGGTTCGGCGAAATGTTCAAACGAAGAGGCGTATCTGTTCCAGAAACTGATCCGCCAGGGCTTCGGCCATAACAATGTCGATCACTGCACGCGTCTGTGCCACGCATCGTCGGTGGCGGCCCTGCTTGAAAATGTGGGCTCCGGCGCGGTGACGGCTACCTTCAATCAGATTGAACATGCTGATGTTGCGATTGTCATCGGGGCTAACCCGACGGAAAACCACCCTGTTGCCGCGACCTATTTCAAGCAGTTTGCCAAACGCGGCGGCAAGCTGATCGTCATGGATCCGCGGGGTCAGGGGCTGAAGCGCCACGCCACGCATATGCTTCAGTTCAGCCCCGGTGCGGATGTCGCCATGCTGAACGGCATCATGAATGTCATTGTTGAAGAAGAACTCTATGATCAGCAGTATATTGATGGTTTCACCGAAAACTGGGAGGAGATGAAAGCGCATCTGGCCGGATTCCCGCCTGAGAAAATGGCCGATATCTGCGGTATCCCTGCTGAGACCCTTCGTCAGGTCGCGCGGGATTTCGCCACCGCCAAAGCGGGGATGATCTTCTGGGGGATGGGTGTGTCCCAGCATATCCATGGCACGGATAATTCACGATGCCTGATCTCGCTTGCGCTGATGTGCGGTCATGTCGGCCGCCCGGGCACAGGTCTGCATCCGCTCCGTGGCCAGAATAACGTTCAGGGCGCATCGGATGCGGGCCTGATCCCGATGTTCCTTCCCGATTACCAGAGCGTGGCCGATGAAGGGGTGCGGTCCGCGTTTCAAGAGATCTGGCAGGAAGGCCGCATCAATCCGGAAAAAGGGCTTACCGTCACGGAGATCATGGATGCCATCCATGACGGAGATATCGGCGCGATGTATATCCTTGGTGAAAATCCGGCCATGTCTGATCCGGATGTCGCCCATGCACGTGATGCGCTGGCCAAGCTTGATCATCTGGTTGTTCAGGATATCTTCCTGACGGAAACCGCCAATTACGCTGATGTGGTGCTGCCGTCTTCCGCCTGGCCGGAAAAGACCGGCACGGTGACCAACACCAACCGGCAGGTGCAGATGGGCCGTCCGGCGGTGCCGCCTCCGGGTGAGGCGAGGGAAGACTGGTGGATCACCACCGCGCTGGCAAAAGAACTCGGCCTTGACTGGAGCTACACCCATCCGCGTGAGGTTTTTGCTGAAATGAAAACCTCGATGAAGTCGCTGTCCAATATCACCTGGGACAGGCTTGAGGAGCAGAGCGCGGTGACCTACCCGTCGCTCAGCCCTGAAGATCCGGGGCAGCCCATTGTCTTTGGTGATGGCTTCCCGAGAGAAGGGGGAAGGGCAAGATTTACCCCGGCCGGTATCATCCGTCCGGCAGAAGATCCGGATGAAAACTACCCGATGGTCATGACAACAGGGCGCCAGCTGGAACACTGGCATACCGGCTCCATGACCCGCCGGGCCAGCGTCCTTGATGCGGTGGAACCGGAAGCCAACGCGTCCCTTAACCCGGCAACTCTTGCCAGGCTCGGGGTGAAGGCAGGGGAGACCATCGCCATTGAGACCCGCCGCGGGAAAATCACCATCATGGCCCGGGCGGATACCGCGGTGGCCGAAGATATGGTTTTTGTCCCCTTCGCCTATGTCGAAGCGGCCGCCAATATCCTCACCAACCCGCAGCTTGATCCTTACGGCAAAATACCCGAATTCAAGTTCGCGGCGTGCCGGATCTCCAAAGCCTGATACCGGACCATCAAGGGTAAAACTTGAAAATGTAAAATATTTACAATTTTCAAGTTTTCACTCTTTTCCTGTTTTCCGGCCCTGCATTCTAGTAGGTTGATCTTTGTCTTTCGACTATTTGCGAAGAAGGTGAAGATCATGCGTATTCTGATTCTCGGAGCATCCTACGGCTCACTTTTATCGACCAAACTTCTCATGGCGGGACATGATGTATCCCTGATCTGCCGTGCACAAACCGCGGCACTGATCAACGCTGAAGGAACTGAGGTGCGGATAAAACTCAAAGATGAGGATACGCATCGCGCCATCCGTTCCGTTGACCTGCCCGGTTCCGTTGATGCGGTCACGCCGGAGGATGCAAGGCCCGAAGACTATGACATGATCGCCCTTGCCATGCAGGAGCCGCAGTATTCCTCCCCTTCCGTGCGGGGATTGATGCAGCGTATCGCCAAAAGCGGTAAACCGTGTCTGTCGATCATGAACATGCCGCCGCTCCCGTATCTGCGCCGCATTTCAAGCCTGGCTGATGCCGACCTTTCCGATTGTTTTGACGATGTCAGTGTCTGGGACAATTTCGATCCGGATCTGGTGACTCTGTGCAGCCCTGACCCGCAGGCGTTCCGTCCGCCGGAAGAAGGCGCAAACATTTTGCATGTCGGCTTGCCGACCAATTTCAAGGCGGCGGATTTTGCCCGCCCGGAACACAGCGCGATGTTGCGTCAGCTCGAAGCCGATATTGCCGAAGTCCGGCTCGATGGCAAGGATGTTCCGGTCAAGCTCCGGGTGCATGACAGCCTTTTTGTGCCGATGGCGAAATGGAGCATGTTGCTCACGGGGAATTACCGTTGCGTTGAAGTGGATCATGTTCAGCCGATCCGTGATGCGGTGCATGGTGATGTGGCCTCGTCTGAAGCCATGTACCACTGGGTGGATGAGCTGGCCCAGCGTCTTGGGGCGTCAGCCGCAGATCAGGTGCCGTTTGAAAAATATGCCAATGCCGCGCTTAATTTGCTCAAGCCGTCTTCGGCGGCGCGTGCCATAGACAGTGGCGCCATGAAAATTGAACGGGTGGATCGGCTGGTCCAGAAAATCGGCCAGCGTTTCGGTCTTCAGAACCCGACGGTGGATCGTATCGTGGCTATTGTTGACGCGAGGCTTGATGCCAATTCAGCCCAATCGGTGGTGATGTCCAAAGCCGTTTAGGCTCCACATACTCATATCCGGAAAATAAGCCCGAAAAAAATAAGCCCGAAAAAATAAGAGCGTCATGATAGTGACGCTCTTATCCTTTGGGAGGAAGTGGTTAGCCTTTCAGCAAATCAACCAGGGTCTGGCCAAGCTGTGCGGGTGACGGTGACACCCTGACCCCGGCAGATTGCAGGGCATCAATCTTGTCTTCAGCCCCGCCTTTGCCTCCGGAAATCACGGCGCCGGCATGCCCCATGGTGCGCCCAGGAGGTGATGTTCTGCCGGCAATGAACCCGACCGTGGGTTTGGCGCGGCCCTTTTTGGCTTCATCTTTCAGGAACCGGGCGGCATCTTCTTCGGCAGATCCGCCGATCTCCCCGATCATGATGATGGATGTTGTTTCAGGATCAGCCAGGAACATGTCCAGCACATCGATGAATTCCGTGCCCTTGACCGGATCGCCGCCAATACCTACCGCGGTGGACTGGCCGAGACCTGCCTGGGAAGTCTGGAAAACAGCTTCATAGGTCAGGGTGCCGGAACGGGACAATACGCCGACAGAACCGCGGCGGAAAATGCTGCTCGGCATGATGCCGATCTTGCATTCTTCAGGCGTCAGAAGGCCGGGGCAGTTCGGCCCTATCAGTCTTGAGCTTGAGGCATCAAGCTTTTCCTTGACCCGGACCATATCCTGAACAGGCACGCCTTCGGTGATGCAGGTGATAAGTTCGATGCCCGCATCGATGGCTTCCTCAATGGCGGCGGCGGCACCTGCGGGCGGCACGTAGATGACCGAAGCATTGGCGCCGGTCGCATCCCGCGCTTCAGCCACGGTGGCATAAAGCGGCAGTTTGGCCCCTTCCGCGCTGGTCCATTCCTGTCCGCCCTTCATCGGGTGTGTTCCCGCAACCATCTGGGTGCCATGATAGGCCAGCGCCTGTTCGGTATGGAAAGTGCCGGTCTTGCCCGTCAGGCCCTGGACAATGACTTTGGTGTCCTTGTTGATAAGAATTGACATGGCCTTTACCCCCTGACCGCTTTGACAATTTTTTGTGCCGCATCATCAAGATCATCGGCGGCAATGACATTCAGTCCGCTTTTCTCGATGATGGCTTTGCCTTCGGCCACCTTGGTGCCTTCAAGCCGCACCACAAGGGGCACTTCAAGCCCGACTTCACGGGCTGCCGTCACCACACCTTCGGCGATGACGTCACAGCGCATGATGCCGCCGAAAATATTAACAAGGATACCTTTGACATTCGGATCAGCGGTGATGATTTTAAAGGCGGCGGTCACTTTTTCAGTGGTCGCACCACCCCCGACGTCGAGGAAGTTGGCGGGTTCTGCCCCGTACATCTTGATAATGTCCATGGTGGCCATGGCGAGACCGGCCCCGTTGACCATGCAACCGATATCCCCGTCAAGGGCGATATAGGCAAGATCATATTTGGAGGCTTCGATCTCCTTGTCGTCTTCTTCGGTGATATCGCGCAGTTCCATGATATCGGCATGGCGGAAGAGCGCGTTGCCATCAAAGGAAACCTTGGCATCAAGAACCTGCAGCCTGTTTGCCTTGGTGACAATCAGGGGGTTGATTTCAAGGAGACTCATATCTTTCGAGGTGAAAGCGGTATAGAGACTGACAAAAAGCTTCATCCCGTCGGCTCTGGCTTCGCCCTCAAGCTTGAGGGCATCGGCAAGCCGGCTTGCGTCGTCTTCGGTGCAGCCGGCGCTGGCCAGAATGCCGACAGAATGGATTTTCTCCGGTGTTTCATGGGCTACGGTCTCAATATCCATGCCCCCTTCGGTGGAAACAACGAAAGATGTCCGGCCGGTTTCACGATCCACCAGAATAGAAAGGTAGAGCTCCCGGTCGATATCAGCGCCGTCTTCGATATAAAGCCGGTTGACGGCTTTGCCCGCAGGCCCTGTCTGGTTGGTCACCAGTGTTTTGCCAAACATCTCGTTGATATTGGCGAGCGCTTCATCGCGTGAGAAACTGACGCGGACACCACCCTTGGCATCGTCGGCAAGCTCTTTGAATTTGCCTTTGCCGCGACCGCCGGCGTGAATCTGGCTCTTGACAACCCAAACCGGTCCCGGCAACTGGTCAACCGCCGCTTCAGCCTGGTCCAGACTGGTGATGGCAACCCCATTGGCAACCGGTGCTCCAAAATCCTTCAGCACTTGTTTGGCCTGATATTCATGAATATTCATTGTCTCATCTCCTTCACTCCCCTGATAGGCCGGCGCCGGAATTATGGGCAAACTGGCGGCAGGAACACTGTTTCTTATGCCTGTGCCGGGTGATGAAATCAACGCCATGTTGATGCTGATCGGTCATCTGAATGCCCCCCCCTGGCATGGGGCATATAATTTATGCCCCTTTACGTATGACGCCTTAAGCCTCTTTGATATCCGGATGTATGTAATCCAACACCAGAGCCAGAATATCATATATTCTTGGTATACCAAATGCCAAAAAATGCAATAATTTTCTTGCCGATAACTAAAAAAAATAGGCTTGACCGACTTTGGATAGGGTGTAAGGTATACCAGATAAATGCTATAAAAGTTTCCTGACCAGCATGCAACCTGGCGTGGTCTGACCCGGGGGGGAGAAGAGTGCCGATAGACGTGAAATTAAAGCCTGTTTCGATCAACTTCACCTTGAAAGATCATATATATGAGGTGTTGCGGGACAGTATTCGCAAGGTCGACATCTACAACTTCAGTCAGGACATGCGTCTTGATGAGCGTAAACTTGCAGAACAGCTCGGTATTTCCCGCACCCCCATTCGTGAAGCGCTGGCCCGCCTGTCGCAGGACGGGTTGGTGGAAATCATTCCCCGCAAAGGTGTGTTCATTCATCGTAAATCTCTTCCCGAGATTCTCGACATGATCAAGACATGGGCGGCGCTGGAAAGCATGGCCGCCTACCTTGCCGTAGATGTGGCGACCGACGCAGATCTCAAAGCGCTGCGGAAATTCGCCATGAGTAACAGCACCAAGTCTTCCATGGCTGAGCTCGGGGAGTATTCTGACGCCAACATCAAGTTTCATCAGAGCATTCTTGAGCTTTCGGCCTGCCCGCTTTTGTGCAGTTCAGCCGAAGATCTTTTCATCCATATGTATGCGGTGCGCCGCCGCGCCATGGGTGAGGATAACCGGGCGTCACGTTCGGTTGCCGACCATATGGAAATTATCGAAGCGCTGGAGGCCCGTGATGCAGAACTGGCCTCACGACTTGTGCGTGATCATACGATGCGCCTGCATGACCATATCCATGAACGGTGGACACGTCTGGATAAGCTTGAAGACAAGAGCAACACTGCCGATACCGAAGATTGACGTTTAGACAAAAAAGTCCTGAGGAGAGAGAGATGACAGCGCCAGAAGCAACCGCACCAGAGACGGAAATCCAGAACCTTACGGATGGATTTCATCTTGTGATTGATGCGCTCAAGCTGAATGGAATTAACACCATTTACGGTGTTCCCGGTATTCCGATCACGGATCTGGGCAGGCTGGCGCAGGCTGAAGGCATGCGGGTGCTCTCTTTCCGGCATGAACAGCATTCGGGCAACGCCGCCGCTGTCGCCGGATTTCTGACCCAGAAGCCGGGAATTTGCCTGACGGTTTCGGCCCCGGGTTTCCTCAACGGGCTGACGGCACTTGCCAATGCCACCACCAACTGTTTTCCGATGATACTGATCAGCGGGTCATCTGAGCGTGAGATTGTGGATCTTCAGCAGGGTGATTATGAGGAGATGGATCAGCTGGCCATCGCCAAGCCTCTCTGCAAGGCCGCTTACCGGATTCTGCACGCCGAAGATATCGGGATCGGTGTTGCCCGCGCTATCCGGGCGGCGGTATCCGGGCGTCCGGGCGGGGTGTATCTTGATCTTCCCGCCAAATTGTTTGCCCAGGTCATGGACGCAGAGAAAGGCAAACAGTCACTGGTCAAGGTGATTGACCCGGCGCCGAAACAGCTGCCGGATCCGAACGCGGTGACCCGTGCGCTTGACGTGCTCAAATCCGCCAGGAAGCCGCTGATCATCCTCGGTAAGGGCGCGGCCTATGCCCAGGTGGATGATGTGGTGCGGAATTTTGTTGAAAAAAGCGGCATCCCTTACCTGCCGATGAGCATGGCCAAGGGGCTGTTGCCGGATGACCATCCGCAATCTGCCGGGGCGGCGAGATCTCTTGTGCTCAAGGAATCTGATGTGGTCATGCTGGTCGGCGCGCGCCTGAACTGGCTGCTTTCGCATGGTAAGGGAAAGACCTGGGGTGAACCGTTCACAAAGAAATTCATCCAGGTGGATATCGAAGCCATGGAAATGGACAGCAATGTCGAGATAGCCGCGCCGCTGGTGGGTGATATCGGCTCCGTGCTCGAAGCGATGCTGAATGGCATGGGTGATGGCTGGGCCAGCCCCCCGGCCCAATGGGTGGATGCCATCAACGAGAAAAAGGAAGTCAACCTTGAGCGTATGGCGGCCAAACTCATGGGCAACGCAACGCCGATGGATTTCCACAGCGCTCTTGGTGTGCTTAAGAACGTGATCAAAGAGCGCCCCGATACCATTCTGGTGAACGAAGGGGCGAACACCCTCGATTTTGCCCGCAGCATCATTGATATCTACCGGCCACGACACCGGATTGATGTCGGCACCTGGGGGATTATGGGTATCGGCATGGGGGCCGCCGTTGCTGCGGCTGTGGAAACAGGACAGCCGGTGCTGGCGGTTGAGGGCGACAGTGCCTTCGGGTTCTCGGGCATGGAGATTGAAACCATCTGCCGTTATAACCTTCCGGTCTGTGTCGTTGTCTTCAACAATAACGGCATTTATCGCGGAACCGATAAAAACCCGACCGGTGGCAGTGATGTCGCGCCAACCGTGTTTGTGAAGGATTCCCGTTATGACCTGATGATGCAGGCCTTTGGCGGAAACGGGGTCTATGCCACCAGCCCGGATGATCTGCGTCAGGCCGTTGAGGAGGCGCTTTCGTCAGGCAAGCCAACGCTGATCAATGCCGTCATCGATGAAAACGCCGGCACGGAAAGCGGGCGGATCGGCAATCTCAATCCGCAAAGCGTAGTCAGCAAGAAATAGACAAAAAAACGACAGTCATTCCAGAGAAACAGGACCAGATACGATGAAAGCTCTTGAAGGAATCAAAGTACTCGATTTTACCCATGTCCAGTCCGGGCCGACCTGCACCCAGTTGCTCGCCTGGTTTGGCGCGGATGTGATCAAGGTTGAACGTCCCGGCGTGGGTGATGCCACCCGTAAACAACTGGTCGATGTCCCCGGCGCGGACAGCCTTTATTTCACCATGCTTAATCACAACAAGAGATCAATAGAGCTCAACTCTAAGAACGAGACCGGCAAGCAGGTGCTGACCCGTCTTATTGAAACCTGTGATGTGCTGGTGGAAAACTTTGCTCCGGGTGCGCTGGATCGGATGGGATTTTCCTGGGAACGTATTCAGGAGATTAATCCGCGGATTATTCTGGCCTCGATCAAGGGGTTCGGGCCGGGCAAATACCAGGACTGCAAAGTGTATGAAAATGTCGCGCAATGCGCCGGCGGATCCGCCTCAACAACCGGCTTTCTTGACGGCCCGCCTCTGGTGACCGGGGCGCAGATCGGGGATTCCGGTACCGGGCTTCATCTCTGCCTTGGTATTGTAACGGCGCTGTTCCAGCGTGAAAAGACTGGCAAAGGTCAGCGTGTGACTGCCGCCATGCAGGATGCGGTGCTCAATCTTGCCCGGGTCAAGATGCGGGATCAGCAACGGCTCAGCGCAGGCCCGCTCAAAGAATACTCGCAATTCGGTGAAGGGATCCCGTTTGGAGAAGCCACGCCGCGTGCCGGCAACGATTCAGGTGGCGGCCAGCCGGGCCGGATTCTGAAATGCAAGGGCTGGGAGAATGACCCCAACGCCTACACATATTTCATTATTCAGGCCGCGGTCTGGGAAAAAGTATGCGACGTCATTGACGAGCCGGAATGGAAGACAAAAGAAGGCTACGCAACACCGCCCGAGCGGCTCGACAAACTGAACGAGATTTTTGAGCGTATCGAACAATGGACCATGACAAAAACCAAATTTGAGATCATGGACGTGTGCAATCCGCTCGACATACCGGTGGGCCCGATCCTGTCGATGAAAGAGATTTCAGAGGATGAGGGGCTCTATGCCACGGGAACGCTTGTCCGTGTCGATCATCCTGAACGCGGGGAATACATCTCGGTGGGCTGTCCTATCAAGCTTTCCGAAAGCCCGGTGGAGGTGGAACGCTCTCCTCTGCTCGGTGAGCATACGATGGAAATTCTGTCCGATGTTCTCGGGTATTCGGGTGATGAACTCGACAGCATCATCACCTCAGGCGCTGTCGGTGAAGTCAAGGCAGTTGCGGAATAGAAAAAAGAGAAAGAGGGAGATCAGAGATGCGAGTTGTCCTGCATGGCCAGCAGGCCTTTGGTAAAGCGGTTCTGGAAAAACTGCTCGAGCGCGGCGAAAATGTGGTGGCAGTCTGCTGTGCACCCACCAAGGAGGGCAAGCCTGAAGACCCCCTTGCTGAACTTGCACGTGAAAAGGGGCTCCCCCTGCATCAGCCGGCGTCCTGGAAGACACCGGAAGCTCTTGAGCTGATGCAGTCTTTCAAGGCCGATATCTGCCTGATGGCGTATGTGCTTCTGTTCGTGCCGGAAGCGGTGCGGGATGCGCCAACCTACGGCACCTTTCAGTATCATCCGTCGCTTTGCCCGCAGCATCGCGGCCCTTCATCGATCAACTGGCCTATTGCCATGGGGAAAAAACATACGGGGCTGACAATCTTCTGGCCTGATGATGGTCTTGATGAGGGCCCGATCATGCTACAGAAGACATGCCCGATCGGTCCGGATGAAACCCTGGGCGATGTCTATTTCAACAAGCTTTTCCCGATGGGCGTTGACGCCATGATGGAAGGTCTTGATATGGTCAAGGCCGGGGTCATCATCAAACACGACCAGCGTCGCGACGATGGCAGTTATGAAGGCTGGTTCAATAAGGAAGCCGCAAAAATTGACTGGTCAAAACCTGTACATGAGACCTATAACATAATTCGTGCAGCAAACCCGGCTCCGGGTGCCTGGACAACGCTGGGGGAGGAAGAAATCAAAATTTATGACAGCGCCATATGTGATGGTGATGGCACCCCCGGTGAGGTGGTGGACATTACCGGTCAAGGTGTCGTCGTGCAAGGAAACGGTGGCCGCATCCTTATTAAAAGAGTGCGTCCAGCAAATGCAGGTAAGCAGCCGGCTATTGAATGGGTGCAAGCCAGCGGTCTAACAACAGGACAGAAATTAGGATAACACAATGACGTATAAAACGGATATTGAGATAGCTCGTGAAGCAAAGAAGCAGCCCATCGGGGAAATCGGCGCAAAGCTGGATATTCCCTATGAAGATCTACTGCCCTTTGGGCACGACAAGGCGAAGGTTTCGGAAAGCTTCATCAAAAGTCTTGCAGGTAAGCCCGATGGTCGCCTCATTCTGGTGACGGCGATCAACCCGACACCTGCCGGTGAGGGTAAGACAACGACAACCGTAGGTCTTGGCGACGGGCTCAACCGGATCGGCAAGAAGGCCGCGGTCTGCATCCGTGAAGCCTCCCTCGGCCCATGTTTCGGTATGAAGGGCGGGGCCGCCGGCGGCGGCTACGCGCAGGTGGTGCCGATGGAAGAGATGAACCTTCATTTCACGGGTGATTTTCATGCGATCACCTCGGCACATAATCTGTTGGCGGCGATGCTGGATAACCACATCTACTGGGGCAACGAGCTTGAAATTGATATCCGCCGGGTGGCGTTCCGCCGTGTGCTGGATATGAACGACCGCGCGTTAAGACAGATCGTGTGCAACCTTGGTGGCGTGGCAAACGGTTTCCCGCGTGAAGCCGGATTTGATATCACCGTTGCCTCTGAGGTCATGGCGATCCTGTGTCTGGCAACAGATCTTGAAGATCTGGAAAAGCGTCTCGGCGACATTATTGTGGCCTACAGGCGTGACCGGAGCCCGGTCTATTGCCGGGATATCAAGGCCGACGGCGCGATGGCGGTGCTGTTGCAGCAGGCGATGCAGCCCAACCTCGTGCAGACGCTGGAGAACAATCCGGCCTTTGTCCATGGCGGGCCTTTTGCGAATATCGCCCATGGGTGCAACTCGGTGGTCGCCACCACGACGGCACTGAAACTTGCCGATTACGTGGTAACCGAAGCCGGGTTCGGCGCCGATCTCGGGGCAGAAAAGTTCCTTGATATCAAATGCCGTAAAGCAGGGCTTAAGCCGGATGCGGTCGTGATTGTTGCAACCGTTCGGGCCATGAAGATGAACGGGGGTGTCGCCAAGGCTGACCTCGGCGCTGAAAATGTCGATGCCGTGGTGTCGGGGTGTGCCAATCTCGGGCGTCATATGGAAAATATCGCCAAATTCGGTCTGCCATTTATTGTGGCCATCAACCATTTCGTCACCGATACCGATGCGGAAATTCAGGCGATGAAAGATTTTGTTGCCGCCAAGGGTGGTGAAGCTGTACTGGCCAAGCACTGGGCGCTGGGCAGCGAAGGCACCGAAGAGCTGGCCACCAAAGTTGTTGATCTGATCGACAGCACGCCGTCCAAATATGCGCCTCTCTATCCTGATGAGATGCCACTGTTTGAAAAGATCGAAACCATTGCCAAAGAGATCTACCGTGCCGACGAAGTTATCGCCGACCAGAAGATCCGTGATCAGCTGAAACAGTGGGAAGACCAGGGTTATGGTCACCTGCCGGTATGTATGGCAAAAACCCAGTACAGTTTCACGACAGATCCGAACTGGCGCGGGGCGCCGACCGGCCACAGTCTGCCGGTGCGGGAGGTTCGCCTTTCCGCCGGTGCCGGTTTTGTCGTGGTGATCTGCGGTGAGATCATGACCATGCCTGGTCTGCCGCGCGTGCCATCGGCCGAAAGCATCCGCATCAACGACGACGGCCTTATCGAAGGTCTGTTCTAACCGAAAGTTGAATTGTTTCCCCGGGATATGTCTGACGAATTTTTTCTGCACGTCGCATGTATTCCGGGGACGCTTTTCTGAACGTTAAATTGTAATCATATTTCAACATTATATTTTACCTGATTGTCACGTGATGACATTCCACCTGACAAAGTAATTTCCATCCTTTTGGTCAATTCCGTCACAAAGAAATCCGGCGTTACAGAAACGGGCGCCTGCCCCAAATCATCAGGACGGGAAGCAATCTAAATTAGGCTTTGATATACCCTCCTCTTTTACAGGGATGAATCGGAACTGATGCGATTGGCGCATAATCTATGGCGGCAATAACACGTATTTCCAGGCTCGAAACTTTCTCTCTGAAGCCTGAATATATTTCGGATTAAATAAATGATTATATGCGGAAAATTAAGGCCGTGATGGCTTGACTTCGTTTGCATATATGGCTCAATAAAAATTATGAAATAGTTGTTGCTTTGTGTGGCGTCTGGTATACCATATTTTTAAAAGGGGGGGTTTAATCTAAACGACAACTATAAAACGCTGACAGTCTTTACTCGTGTTGAAGTTTGTTATGCAGTGGTCTCAGGCAAGGTCCTGTTCTCATGTATGCAAATTCCCCCCTGCGAGACAGATTAAACAGCATTTCAAGTGGAGGAACATAATGAGAATATTAAAATCATTACTGGCTTGCGTACTGGCGCTTGGCCTGACAACCTCTGTGGCTATGGCAGGTAGTCACGGATGGAAGCCAAAAAAACCAGTGGAATTCATTATCATGGCAGGTGCCGGCGGCGGAGCGGATCAGATTGCTCGTTTGCTGCAGGGCATAATTGAAAAGAAAGGCTTGTCGCCACGCCCATTTATCCCGATCAACAAGCCGGGTGGTTCTGGTGCAGAAGCATTGCGCTACCTCAAGGATAAAACAGGCGATGATCACACTGTTATGATGACTCTTAACAGTTTTTATACAACGCCGATCATCCAGTCAGACCTTGGTGTTGACCCAACTGCCTTTACGCCAATCGGACTGATGGCTATGGACACTTTCTTGCTTTGGGTTCACTCAGATCAGTCGGGTATCACAGACATTGACTCCTATGTGAGTGCTGTGAAATCTGCCGGTAAAAACTGGAAAGTTGGCGGCACAGGCTCCGGACAGGAAGACAGTGTTCTCACAGCAATGATGGAAGCTGAGTTCGGCTATAAAGTCACCTACATTCCATTTCCTGGTGGCGGCACAGTCGCAAAGAACCTGATCGGCAAGCAGATTGACTCAACCGTCAACAACCCATCAGAGCAAATGGCCTTCTACAAGGCTGGTGACTCAAAGCCAATCATTCAGTTCACTGGCTCACGTATGGCTGCATTCCCTGATGTACCAACTGCAAAAGAGTTGGGCATCAACATTGAATATTACATGCAGCGTTCCGTTAATGGCCCTCCAGGCATGTCTGAGGGTGCTGTTGAGTTCTACACGAATTTGTTCCAGGAACTGTTTGACTCAAAAGAGTGGCAGGACTTCTGCACCAGCGACGGTCTGACATGTGACAAGATGCTCGCAGGTGCTGAACTGGGTAAATTCCACGCGGATCAGTACGCAGCTCATGAAAAGCTGATTGCACAGGTTGGCGCTAGCGCCATTACCGGCGAATAAAAAAAATCATGCCCCTAGAACAAGAATTGTTCTAGGGGTCATACCCTTTGGATGTTTCCCGTTTTATTAACTCATTTTCGTCTGTACTCATCGTGACGATGCGACAAGAGGATGTGAAGGAGAAAGCAATGTCTACCAGAAATGTTGAACTCATAATGGCTGTTGGGATGTTGGTGTTTTCGCTGGGTATGATGTGGAATATACACAATGACGGCCTGGTTATCGGATGGGTGCCGGAGCGGGGACCCGGATCCGGAGTCTGGCCATTTTGGTTAAGCCTTGGAATGGCATTATGTTCCGTTTGGACAATTATCAGGTGGTTTAAGGGCACGACCGCCGAAAGTCGGGACGAAACACCCTATATAGATCCAGAAAGCATTGGTTTAGTTGTTATTTCATTTATTCTGCTTACAGCCATGATCTTTCTTGTCAAATTCATTGGCACCTATCTGGCGGTAGCACTTTTCCTTGGCGCATACATGCGTGTGATTGGTCGGCATGGTTGGCTTCAGACCTCAGCATTTATGGCTGGCTCAATAATCTTTATTTATTTTCTGTTTGAGTGGCAGTTAGCAAAATATCTGCCAAAGGGATTGCCTGTTTTTGAGGACGCGTTCCTGTGGATAGACAATTACCGTTGGGAATATTTGATGTAAGGTCGCAGGGGGAGACACAAATGCTTGAAGTTATCACATTACTAGGAGGCGGCCTTACGCAGGCCTTCGAGCCGCTGAATCTGTTCATGATTTTTGCTGGCTGTCTTGCCGGGCTGTTTATTGGTGCAATGCCTGGCCTGGGTTCGGTGAATGGTGTGGCAATCTTATTACCTGTGACCTTTCTGGTCCCTCCCACATCAGCCATTATTTTCCTTGCTGCACTGTATTATGGTGCGATGTATGGCGGGGCTATATCATCCATTACGCTCGGTATTCCGGGCGCATCGACAGCGGTTGCCACTGTTTTTGATGGCCGGCCGATGGCTCGCAAGGGCTTGGCTGACCAGGCTCTGATGGCTGCTGCAATTGCATCGTTTATTGGCGGCACCGTATCTGTTGTTCTGTTCACGTTATTTGCGCCGCCACTGGCTGATCTGGCACTGAAATTTGGCCCGCAGGAAGAATTCGCCCTTATGATTTTGGCGTTTGCAACCTTTATTGGTCTTGGCGGTGATGACATTCCTAAAACAATCTTCTCGATATTGCTTGGTCTGGTTATGGCAGCGGTCGGCTTTGACATCATCAGTGGTAAGCCAAGGTTGATCTTCTTTGACCTTGTGGAATTCCAGAGAGGTATCGGGTTCCTGGTCCTGGCTATTGGCATCTATGGTATTGGTGAAATGCTATGGACCCTTGAACACACCAAAGGGCAAGTTCAGATTGAGGCGGTGAAGACAACCTGGTCACGTGTTCTTTTAAATATCTCAAAGATAAAAGAATACATCGGAACAACGACACTTGGTTCAATTTTGGGTTTCTTTGTTGGCACCTTGCCGGCAGCGGGCGCAACACCAGCTTCACTTATGTCCTATGGACTGGCAAAAACATTCTCAAAAGATCCTGACAGCTTTGGCAAGGGTAACATATCTGGTGTTGCGGCGCCTGAAGCGGCAAATAACGCAGCATCAACCGGTTCAATGTTGCCGATGATTACACTTGGCATTCCGGGATCTCCGACCACGGCGATTCTGCTTGGTGGGATGATCATCTGGGGTCTGCGGCCCGGCCCGTTGCTGTTTGCTGAACAGCCGGATTTTGTTTGGGGCCTGATCGGATCAATGTATGTTGCAAATTTTGTGACTGTCATACTGAACTTGGCATTGATACCCATTTTTGTGCGTGTTCTTGCAATGCCATTTACCATACTGACGCCAATTATCTTCATTCTGTGTTTTGTGGGCGTTTTTGCGACCACAGACAGGATGTTTGATGTCTGGTTGATGATTGTGTTGGGGCTGGGGGGGTATCTGCTGCGCAAGTTGAACTATCCGGTTGCGCCTGCAGTGCTGGCTATTGTTCTCGGTCCTTTAGCGGAACGATCAATGAGGCAATCGCTGATTAGTAGCCGCGGGGATGCGTTTACCTTTATCAATCCGGTTGAGCATCCGATTTCATTAGCCTGTATTTTGGTGGCTATATTGCTCATGCTTTACCCGGCTATTCTAAATTACCGCAAGCGTCGGATGAAAAGCGTCGCACAATAATGATTTTATCAAATTAATGATAAATATCTGATGTGCAGTGCTTATATGGATTTACATTCTGATCCAGCCCATACCTAAGGGCTGGATCAGGCTTTGAGATTTATGGTCTGTCAAACACCACGTTCCATAGGTAACCATCGCCAGGAGATGAGTTGGTATGGCTGAAACCGGCGGCCCGCAACAATCACCGCATCATGCATGGAATCCGGGGATAACGTCGGTGATTCCCAGCCGTCTTCGGCCGGCCATCACGCTGTATCGGCCGGAAAACGCACATCTCGGCTACGGAGAGATAAGGGAGGCAAGTGATTTCTGTGGCCTCAAGCCGTTTGAGCTGGCATTCCTCAAAACCGAACGCCTGCTGATACATGAATTGCTGGTTCGGGTCACGGCGGATCTTTCGGTACCCGACGGCCCTGATTATGAATATCTCGGCCTGTCTTTGCGGGCCATGGTGCGATGCCTTCATCAGGATCATGTTCGGCATCACCTGCCAGATATAGAGCAGAAATTTGACGCCTACAGGCAAAAGATCCGCGAAGAGATCACCGCAATCCTTGATCGGGATTTCTATCTGGCAAGAAAGAATAAACCCAGAAGAGAGGAAAAATCCCGGCGTGGATGGTGGCCGTTCACACGAAACCGTCCGGCACGCCGCAGTGACCGGGGAGAACCGGAGGAATTAACAGAAGAACAGGCCCTTGCCCGCTGGAGGAACCTTGCAAACAGCAAGAAGGACGAAGAGAGTGAAATCTGTGAAGCCCTTCTCCGTATTGCCGAGGGTATCATCACCCAGCATGGCAGGCTGGTCGCGGACCGTGATCTTCTGGCTGATCTTGCGCTGAGATATTTCATCAACCAGAAGGGCCAGCGTGAAATCCGTAAACTGATGGCCCCGATATTTGAACAGGCGGTGCTGGCGGCAGGATACAGGTTTCTGCCCGTTCAGGATAAGCTGATCGTGATGAACACGAAGGGCGCTTCGGCGGCAGGGAAGAGTACGATCAGACCGGCGCAACGGCAACTGGCCGAAAGCCTCGGCGTTCCCTGGGCTGATTTTGCGCTGGTCAGTCCTGATTACTGGCGCAAATATCTCCTCGATTACGACAGCCTTGGCGATGACTACAAATACGCGGCCATGCTCACGGGAGAAGAGCTGGCGATTATTGACAAGAAACTGGATGACTACATGGCGGAAAAAGCGGAACGCAAGGCGATGCCGCATCTTCTCCTCGACCGTTTCAGATTTGACAGTTTCCTCATCGACAGCGAAGGTGATTACCAGAGCACCCTGCTCAGCCGTTTCGGTGATACGGTTTTTCTCTTCTTTGTGATTACATCACCGGCGGCAACGGTAGAAAGAGCCTGGCAACGGGGGCTGTCCACCCAGCGGTACAAGGCGGTGGATGATCTTTTGTACCACAACATTGAGGCGTTCAAGGGAATTCCGGAAATATTCTTTTCCTGGACAGCGATCAAAGACAAGACGATTCATTTCGAATTTCTCGACAACGACGTACCCCTGGGCCAGCCGCCACGGACAATTGCCTATGGTATGAATGACCGGATGACCATCCTTGATCCGTTGGCGCTCGACAGGATTGACCGGTTTCGTTCCGTCAATGTCGATGCCGCCGGTCCTGAAGAAGTGCTCAAACCTGAAGAAAACCCGGAGTATGAATTTCTGCGCCAATGTATTGATGCGATACCGTTCATTGACTGGCTGACCCATGATACAGCGCGGCTTTATGGCCAGACCATCAACGGCAGATGGACAACCTGCCACGAAGATATCGCCCCGCCGGACCTAATCAGGGAAAAGGGGGGGTGTCTATTATCCCTGGGCTGGCACGCTTCAGGGGGCAGGACGGATGAGCCGTCACCACCTCTTGATCTTGCGGCGGCCCGGCACTTCACCCTCGGCCGCTGGGGAGAGGCAGCATCAGAAACCTGACCACTTCCTCCGAAACAGGGAATGGTTTAGGCTGGGTGAACAAATTCGAGAGGAGAGTAGGCCATGGGTGGGTCAGCGGCACAGGATTTTGAAGATCTGTTGGTGGTTTCGGTAGAGCAGGCGGTGGCGGCGCCCTACGCTTCGGGCAAATTTGCCGAAGGTGGCGCGAGAGTGATCAAGGTGGAACGTCCTGAAGGGGATTTTGCGCGGCTCTATGATGCTGATGCCATGGGGATGAGCTCATACTTCGTCTGGCTGAACCGGGGCAAGGAATCGGTCTGCCTTGATCTCAAGACACCGGAAGATCAGGCTGTGCTGAAATCGATGCTGGCCCGGGCCGATATTTTCATCCAGAACCTGATGCCCGGGGCGATGGACCGTCTCGGCTTTTCAATGGAAAAACTCAGGGAAAAATACCCCTCACTTATCACCTGCTCGATCAGCGGATATGGCAGTGGCGGCGCCTACAGCCAGATGAAAGCCTATGATCTGCTGATACAGGCCGAATGTGGTCTTGCGGCGATCACCGGCAGCCCGTCAGAACCGGGACGTGTCGGGGTGTCGATCTGTGATATTGCCGCCGGCATGACATCGTATCAGGCCATTTTGCAGGCGCTCTATGCCCGCCGGAAAACCGGTGAAGGCCGGCATATCGAAGTCTCGCTTTTCCATGCCTTGTCCGACTGGATGAATGTTCCCTATCTTCAGCACCGCTATGGTGGCAAAACTATTGGCCGTCCGGGGCTGCACCATCCGACCATTGCACCTTACGGTGTTTATCCGTGCCGTGATGGCGGCATGATCCTGCTGTCCATACAAAACGACCGCGAGTGGAAAAGGCTGACCGCAGAAGTCCTGGGGGATGCGGGTATAGCATCTGACCCGAGGTTTGAGACGAATATCAAACGTGTCACGAACCGGGCTGAGCTCGATAACATCATGCATGAGGTCTTCAGCCGCAACACCCGTGATGAAATGGCGGAAATCCTCTCAGGGGCAGGGATAGCCTATGGGCGGCTCAACACGGTGGAAGATCTGCTCACCCATCCGGAAACAAGGATTGTGACAACCCGAACCTCCTCGGGGGAAATGGAAATGATCGCTGCCGGTGCCGTGGTCAATGGTCATCTGGCGGCGTCACGAGATGTGCCGGATCTGGGCCAGCACAGCGATGCCATCCGCAAAGAGTTTGCCGCCGGCTGACCTGACCGTCACCGTGATGCAAGAATATGCCCGAAGGTGCGGGCCGAAGTCTCCTGGGGGCTGGTGACCGCTTGCCAGATTTCGGCCACCACCCTCTCATCATCAATGGCAGAGGCCTTGGACTTAAGCCGGGCGGCCCTCTCTTCTTCTGGCAGAGGGGCGGCGATATCGGCTTCGGCGTCGAGGGATCTTCCGTCTTTCAGTTTAACCGAAATACGGGCGGCGGTATCGCTGACCGACGGATCGGGTATAACATCAACCAGTTCAGCGCAGCGGCCAAGATTTTCATCTCTTACGGTGCTGTCCGCGTAACTGGTCAGCGCGGCGGTGTCCCATTTTTCCAGCACCATCGCCGCCAGCCAGACATAGCTGAACTTGACCTCAAGCCCGGTGCGCGGCGAAGGAATATTGCACACGCTCATCCAGCGCGGGTTGGTGTGAAGCGTCACGGCCTCTACATGTGTTGCGGTAATATCATGATCACGACAGAGAGCCGCAAGCGCATCGATCATGGCGTGGGTGCCATGACAGCAGGCATGGTATTTATGCGACAGCCCGAGGGCGAGATATCCGTTGTCCTGCCATGGGGCATCATCGGGGAGATCATCGGGGTCAAGATGCGTCGGGAAAAACCCCTGATGGCCCATCAGCCCGTCATCTGCCGATGTCATCCCTGCCCGGGCAAGTAAAACGGTCTCAACCCCGTTTGATGCGGCCAGCCCGGCATTATAGGGTTTGCCCATGGTGCCGAACTGGGATTTGAGCCCTGATGCGCGGGTTGCGGTAAGGCCGATCGCCTGACGCCGCTGGCCGCGATCAAGGCCAAGCAGACGTGCAGAGGCAAGTGTTGCCCCGAACGCTCCGGCGGTTGCTGTCTGGTGAAAGCCTTTGTTGTAATGGGCCCGGCCAAGGCGGGCGCCGATCCGGCAGGCCGCCTCAATGCCGATAGCATAGGCATCAATCATCGAAGCAAGGTTCATATCCTCCGCTTCGGCCAGCGCCAGCACCGCAGGGTATATCGCCACCGACGGATGGCCGACATAGGCAAAATGCGTGTCATCGTAATCCAGCGCGTGGCTGGTTGCGCCATTGGCAAGGGCGGCGGCGCGTGGCGCCACCCGGCATGATGACCCGAAAAGGGAGGCATGCCCTTTGCTGTCTTCGCTTTCAGCAAGATTACGGAGGATCACGCTCACCTCTTCGCTCCGTCCGGCACGGGCAACGGCGGCCCAGTCAAAAAGCGCATCACGCGCCATATTCAGCACAGATGAAGGCAAGGCATCAGCCGGTGTTTCGCTGAGGTTGAGAATACTGTCAAGAAAGGCGGAATGGGTCATGGTCGTTCAGTAGGATTTCGGCAGGCCAAGGATATGCTCGGCAATGTAGGACAGGATCAGGTTGGTGGAAATCGGCGCAACCTGATAAAGACGGGTTTCGCGGAATTTGCGTTCAACGTCATACTCTTCGGCGAAACCAAACCCGCCATGTGTCTGCAGGCAGGCTTCCGCCGCTTCCCAGGAGGCATCCGCCGCCAGCATCTTGGCGATATTGGCCTCCCCGCCGGGGTCTTTGCCGTCATCATAAGTGGCGGCGGCACGGTAGACGATGGCCTCGGCGGCAAGCATATGGGCATATGCCCTGGCGATAGGAAACTGGATTCCCTGATTCTTCCCGATGGGATTGCCGAACACAGCGCGGTCATTGGCGTAGCTGGTCGCCTTGTCGATAAACCATTTGGCATCACCGATGCATTCCGCGGCAATGAGGATACGTTCGGCGTTCATGCCGGAAAGGATATAGCGGAACCCCTTGCCTTCTTCCCCGATAAGGCAACTTGCCGGGATCCGCATATTGTCGAAGAAAACCTCGGTCGTGGAATGGTTGATCATGGTGCGGATCGGGCGGATGGTCATTCCGTTTCCGATGAGATCTTTCATCTCAAGAAGAAAGACCGAAAGCCCGTCGGTGCGCTTGGCCACCTGGTCACGTGGTGTGGTGCGGGCCAGGAGCAGCATGAGGTCTGAATGTTCCGCCCGGGACGTCCAGATTTTCTGGCCGTTGATAATATAGTCATCGCCATCTTTTTTGGCGGTGGTACGTAAGGACAGAGTATCCGTGCCGCTGGTCGGTTCGGTCACGCCAAAAGCCTGGAGGCGGAGAGAGCCATCCGCAATACGAGGCAGATAGGTCTTTTTCTGCGCATCATTACCGTGACGCAGGACTGTTCCCATCGTGTACATCTGGGCATGGCAGGCGGCGGCGTTGCACCCCTGGCGGTGAATTTCCTCCAGAATGACGGCCCCTGCGGTCAGGCTCAGACCAGTGCCGCCATATTCTTCGGGGATGAGTGCGGCCAGATAACCTGAAGTTGTCAGCGCCTCGACAAATGCCTCCGGGTATTCCCTGGCGGCGTCACATTCCTGCCAGTAGGGTCCGGGAAAATCCTGACACAGCGCGGCAACACCGTTTCGGATTTCTTCAAGAAGGCTTGCATCAGTCATGGAAAACTCCGGATAAAATCACTGAACTCACACCCTACAGCCTATAGGCATGTTGGTGTTCGAGAAAGAGGAAACTGTGATAAATGCCAGGTTGATGAGCAAAAAACAAACTTAATTGCCAGCCCGTTCAAGTACCTTCCGGCGGGCCTGATCAATGGCACGGATCATGGCATCATGCGTGAAGGGATAGTTATCCCAGGCGGTCTTCTGGAGCGCATGTCGTCCGGCCGTATCATCGACAAGAGACCGGATTGCCCGGGCAAGACTGGCCACATCCGGTGTATCGATCAGCATGGCTCTTCCTTCCGCGTATTCAGGAATGCCGCCACGCCGGCTGGCAATCAGGGCCGCACCGAACATCAGGGCTTCGATCACCACCCGTCCAGCCGGTTCCTGCCATTGTGAGGGAACGAGGATGATTTCGGCACCGGCCTGATACCGCTGGACATCTTCATAAGGCAAATGCCCGAGGAGAGTGGCCTGCGCACCAAGCGGGGCCAGCCGGTCCTTAACATCTTTTTCATAGGATGACGGCGCGGGGCCATTGCCGCGGCGTGCCCCGATCATGACAAACTGCCAGTCCGGGTAATCGGGCAGAACGGTGGCGGCGGCCTCGGCGGCTTCAAGCATACCTTTTTCCGGCACCATACGTCCTACAACAAGGATAGTCTTTGTCTTGGGGGGTGGGGACAGGCAGGGGCGGTCGGCACCAAAAGCCGTCAGGTGAAAGAGGGAAGTATCAGTCTGTTCCGGCAGAAAGCCATCCTGAAAGCAGCGGATCAGGTAATCCGAGACAGCGAACACACCAGCGAGCACCCCGGCAAGATGAAGCCGCTCTTCAAGGCTGCGTGCGCCTTTCATGTCCCGCGGATCGTTATGCAGGACAAGAACAACCGGGATATCAGGCACCGCCTCGGCAATCATACGGGCCAGCGCACAGCGTCCGTGCACCTCAATCAGACTGGGTCGTTCGGCTTTGGATAATCGTTTCAACCATGCAAGATACCCCTTGCCGAGACCGATATTCCGGCCATGAATAAACCGGTGCCATGTACGAATACCCCGATAGGAAAAGCCGGATAGGGGCTCCTCATCCAGCGGCTGACCAAAGACAGTGACCGTGTTCTGGAATTTGCTTCCTTTAAGACCATCATGGGCAACTCTCGCCACCGCTCCCGCTCGGCGATCGGTAAACTGTTCTTTTGCTGGCAGAATGACGTGAAGCGACACGATTTCAGCTTCCCTTTACAGGTCATGATATACAAAGCCTCATATCATGTATCTGGGCTTTCTGTCCAACCCGGGTGCATCAGGGCGTCATGGCGTAGCAGGATTGTATTGCGCATGGCCACAACTGAAGGCACCATGGAAAGGGTCCCGG